>Ga0075615_107_pt1 | contig 63277 bp, 67 predicted proteins | sample RifGroA1_FD_68369 | JGI IMG/M metagenome (GOLD analysis project Ga0075615, IMG submission 68369) | Microgenomates (Daviesbacteria) bacterium GW2011_GWA1_36_8
AAATATTTGTCCTACTTGTGGCGGTAGTATTAGCCAAAAAGAGGCTAAAATAATTATAGAAAAAAATCAGAAAATAATTATAGAAAATAATAAAAAATTAAAAGATATAGATGAAAAAGTTAAAAAATATCAGACTATTGTCCTCCCTGAACAACAAAAAGTGGATATCTTGCAAAAAGAAATAGCCCTTTTAGAAAAAAAGACTCAAAATTACCAAATTATCTTAGAAGAATTAAATAAATTAGAAGCATATAAAAGCTTTTATCTTAAATTAACCCAATCAGAAGCAACTTTAAAAGCCCAGACAGAAGCCATCTCAGACCTGCAAAAGATTTATAAAGCTAAGCAGTTGGAACTAGAAAAATCCTCAAATTATGCAAATGACCTGGAAACTTATTCCAAAAAACTTCTGGAAACAGAAGAAATACTCATCAATAAAAATAATAAAAAATCAGATCTTACAGAAAAATTAATGGAGTTAAGGTCAAAGTATGGGCAGGCTATTACCCTGGTATCAAGGGTCACGCAGATGGAACAGCTTTTCAAACAAAAAACTAATGAAAAATCCTCACTCACCAAAGACAAAGAGGTCTTTGAAGAACTAAGCTTAGCTTTTGGCAAAAAAGGCATCCAGGCCATGATTATAGAGGGAGCTATCCCTGAAATTGAGGATGAAGCCAACAGATTATTGGATAAATTAACAGAAGGCAGGATGAAAATTTCTCTGGAAACTCAAAAAGAAACCAAGACCAAAGTTTTAACAATTGATGGCACAAAGGAGCGCTCTTTAGTAGAAACCCTGGACATCATTATCTCAGATGAGATGGGTGAGCGCTCTTATGAGCTCTACTCTGGTGGTGAAGCTTTCAGGGTCAATATTGCCATCAGGCTTGCTATCTCCAAGCTTCTCTCAAACAGGGCAGGTGCCAGACTTCAGTTTTTAGTCATAGATGAAGGCTTTGGTACTCAGGATGCCCAGGGGCGCACAAGATTAATAGAAATTTTAGATGCTATCAAAGATGATTTTGAAAAAATTGTCATTATCACCCACCTTGAGGAATTAAAAGAAGAGTTCCCAGTCAGGATTGAAGTCCAAAAAGGCCCAACTGGCTCCACCTTTGAAGTAGTAGGTATTTAGGCTACAATTTACTTAATGGCCCCTTTAAGAAACCTCTTAATTTTCATTCTTTTATCCTTAATCCTTTTTTTCTTTATCTATTTCACCCCTGCTCCCAAATCCTGGATTGAATCAAAAACCTGGCAAATTATCTTAATTTTTACCCTCATCCTTTTTATCCCCACCTTTTTTGTAAACATCTTTTTAAACTATATCCCCAGAAGCTTCTGTATAGGTCTTGGAGTACTTATGGCCTCACTCCAGCTTGCCCTAAACCAAAAATCTCCCTATATTTATGCCCTGATTGTCCTTTTAACTATCCTTTTATTCTTCTTTATACCCAAAAAAGGCTTACCCCGGCACCCGCGGGGTTTGACAAGAAGCCCAAAAATCCCTAAACTGACCCATGCAATAAAACAAAATAAGTTTGCAAGATTAAGACAAAGGCATAAAAGATGAACAAATTTTACCTAACAACAGCTATACCATATGTAAATGGCAAGCCTCATATTGGCCATGCACTGGAATATTTCCAGGCTGACACAGTCAAAAGGTTTCACCAGGCTTTAGGGGAAGAAACTCTTCTACTTTCTGGTGCAGATGAAAATGCCCTTAAAAATGTCCAGGCAGCAGAAGCAGAAGGTATAGAAGTTCAAAAATTCCTGGATCAAAATTCTGAAGTTTTTAGACTTGCTTTTGAAACTTTAGGCATAGATTTAGATATTTTTCAAAGAGGTTCAGACCCAAAAACACACTGGCCAGGTGTCCAAAAACTCTGGAAATTATGTCTTGAATCTGGGGATATTTATAAAAAATCTTATAAAGGTCTTTATTGTGTCGGCTGTGAAGAATTCAAGGATGAAACCCAATTAGAAAATGGTCTTTGTCCTATCCATCAAAAAAAACCAGAATTAGTAGAAGAAGAAAACTATTTCTTCAAATTATCCAAATATCAGGACCAGCTAACTAAACTTATTGAATCTAATGAATTAAAAATAACCCCAGCAAATAAAAGACAAGAGGCTCTATCTTTTATAAAATCAGGCCTGCAAGACTTCAGTGTTTCTAGGTCAAAAGAGAGAGCTAAAGGAGTAGGTGTCCCTGTTCCAGATGATCCTTCCCAAATCATCTATGTTTGGTTTGATGCTCTAAATATCTATATGACAGGCATTGGTTTTGGAACAGATAAAGATGGTTGGAAAAAATACTGGCCTGCAGACCTACATATTATTGGAAAAGATATTAATAGGTTTCATACAGTTTATTGGCCAGCAATGCTTTTATCAGCAGGGTTACCAATTCCCAAACAAATCTTAATCCACTCTTTTATTACCTCAGGAGGACAAAAGATGTCTAAAACTTTAGGCAATGTCATAGACCCATTTGTAATGATTGATACATATGGTCTGGAACCATTTAGATATTACCTGCTCTCACAAATCCCTATAGATTCTGATGGAGATTTTACAGAAGAGCGCTTTAAAGAAATCTACACGGCAGATCTAGCAAATGGTTTGGGTAATTTAGTTGCAAGGGTTGCAAAACTTGCAGAAAATTCAGGCTTTGAAGCTGGAAGGCCAATAGAAGAATTTGATCCTGAAGTAAAAACACTGCTAGAAGAATATAAATTTAATGAAGCTCTAGCCTGGATCTGGAAAACAATTTCTCTTGCAGACCAAAGGATTAACCAGGAAAAGCCCTGGGAGCAAAAAGGGGATAAACTAAAAGAAACTTTAGATGAATTAGTAAAGTTAATTCAAAGGATTGGTTTTAACCTACAAACCTTTTTACCCCAAACTTCAGAAAAAATATTAACCCAATACCAGGGAAAAATTAAAGCAGGCCCTCCCCTTTTCCCAAGATTAGCTAATGAAACAAAAACCTCAGCTTAAAAAAGGTGTAGATTATATTGGAGTGACATGTGTTTTCTTTTGCCATGACGGCAGAGGCAGATTTCTGCTTCATAAAAGAAGCAAACTTTGTCAGGATGAACAGGGAAACTGGGATGCAGGTGGAGGCTCTTTAGAACATGGGGAAGAGTTTGAAGAAGGTGTAAGAAGAGAAATTAAAGAAGAGTACTGCACCACTGTTTTAGATCTAAAATATTTAGGAGCCCACAATGTTTTAAGAAAAAACAAAGGCAAGAAAACCCATTGGATAGCACTTATTTTTGTAGCCAGAGTTGATGCAAAAAAAGTTAAAATTGGAGAACCTAAATATATGGATGAAATAGGTTGGTTTACCAAAGACAATCTTCCCACTCCACTCCATACTCAACACCCAAGATTCTGGCCTTTAGTTGAAGATTATATTTAATTTATGCTAACAGACACTCATGCTCATCTTTTTTGGGATTCATTCAAAGAAGATCTAAAAGAAGTTTTAGATCGGGCAAAGCAGGCTGGAATCTCTATTATCTTTAATGTAGGTACAGATTTAGATACCTCAGAAGAGTCCCTAAACCAATTGGATACTTTATCTACTCACTTCAAAGAAAATGAAATAGTTTTTTACTCAACTGCAGGAATCCATCCCCATGATGCTTTCAAATATGACACCCCGCAAAAACTTGAAGCTGCAATTCAAAAATTAGAAGCAATTTACCAGAAAAACCCTCAAAAAGTAATTGGAATTGGTGAATGCGGCCTGGATTTCTTCTTTGGCTTAAACCCTGACTGGATCCCCTCTACTTACTCAGAAGACCAATTGAAAGATTTACAGGTTAAACTTTTCCAATCTCAAATTGATTTAGCCAAAAAACTAAACCTTCCCTTAATAATCCATGTCAGAGATGACAGGTCAAAAGACCCACAAAATGTGGAGTGCTGGACCAAAGCTTTGGATATGGTTTCAGGCTACAAAGGCATCCTCCACTGCTACTCCGGCCTCGAGCCAACTAGTCAACGAGCAACAAGTAACGAGTTCAAAGACTTCCTTGTGTCTTTCGCAGCTCCAATAACCTATCCCAAAAATGACTACCTAAGACAAGTTGCTAAAGACTTACCCTTAAATAGAATCTGTTTAGAAACAGACTCCCCTTTCTTACCTCCCCAATCAAATAGGGGAAAAAGAAATGAACCTCAAACAGTCAGAGAAATAGTCCAGCTTATTGCTCAAATTAAAGGAATTTCTTTAGAGGAAGTAGCAAACCAAACTACAGAGAATGTAAAAAAAGTTTTTAGACTATCTTGACAATCTAACTGATTTATATAGAATTGACTGAGAATGACTGAATCAGAAATAAATCCAGGTCAAATCCTCACTCCATTAGAATGGAGGAACAAATTTGAAACCTTCCTTATCAATAATCCAGCTTTCATGGCTGGTCCTTATACCTTCTCTGCTAGAGATGCCCGTCAAGCTCGTGAGAGGTTTTTCCCAGGATGGCATACCTACATGGGTGAAATCCCTGAAAAAGAAGAATTAAAACCCTTTTATAGAGTTGAAGCTAGAAACCATAAGGAACTTATACTTGCTGAGTTTGTAAAACCTCCTTATGTTAGAGCAGAATTTGTAATTCCTCAAAGCCCATCTTAATTTGCAATCACCCTTCAAATTCACTAAACTTACCAAGGAATAAACTACTAACTTTTAATCATAAATTTAGCTATTATTATCTATAGATGAGAATTCTTGTACTATTTCTAGCAGGACTTGTCTTCTTTTTCTTTATTGGAGAAGCCCTCAACAGACTTTTTAAAAATCCTCTCCACTCCCTTTATGGAATATTTTTAATAATCTCAGGCTTCATAATTGGTTTTCTGGGCCAGTTTTTTATGCCCCAACCCCTAAATACTCTCCTGGGAGTATTCTTATTAGGCTCAGGTGTAGGCTTAACCCTCCACCATTTAATGTCCAGAAGATACATCATCTCAGAGCGCGCTGAATTAAACTTTGTCAGAAAACATGAGACCAAAATTGAGCGGGCTTTAGAGATTCTCCCAGGTGCCATGACCTGGATTGCCCTCACTTCTCCTTTTTGGTTATCCCTAACCCTCCCTTTTGCTGTAGCTTATTTTATAGTCATAGCAGATGTTTATTGGTTAATCTCAGCTTTAAGGATCTCAATTTTAATTATTGTAGGCTATAGAAAACTTATCTGGGCAAAAGCCCAGCCCTGGCTGGAAAAAATTAAAAAAGACTACCCCAAAGTTTGGGAAGAGTATTATCACATTTTAGTTTTACCCTCATATAAAGAGTCTTTAGAAGTTTTAGCCCCGGCTTTTGAGGCCATAGCTAATTCAAATTACCCCAAAGACAAAATATTTTTAGCAGTAGGTTTTGAGGCTTTTGCAGATAAAGACCAGGTCAAAGAAATTATTGATTTTCTGGAAAGATATAAAAAATCCATTGGTGGAGTTTTTACTACAATTCATGAACTCCAGAGCGGTGAAGTTAAAGGTCCAGGCTCAAACAGAAACTGGATGATTAAAAATGCCTCTGAGGAGTTTAAAAAGCTAGGGATTTCTCCTGAAAAAGTCTTTGTCACCACTCTGGATGCAGATTTTGTTATCCACCCCCAGTTTTTAGCAGGGGCATTATATAAATACTTGGAAACACCAGAGGATATCAGGGATAAAAGGACCTACACTGGTTCATTTTTATACTACAACAACTACTGGCAGGCCCCCACCCCTATGCGTCTTATTGCCACAGGCACTGCTTTCTGGCAGCTGGCAGAAATGGTTGGCTCTGATAAATATCAAAACTTCTCCTCTTTATCTATTAACTTAAAATCCTTAATAGACATTGGAGGATGGATGCCTGATAAAGTCAATGATGACTCAGGTTTTTACTGGAAAGCCTACTTCCACTTCAATGGGGATTATAAAGTCATTCCCCACTACCTACCTATCACAGCTGACGCAAATTTGGATGTTTCCCTTTTCAAAACCTTCCAAAACCAGTATTTACAGCTTAAAAGATGGGCTTATGGTGTAGAACACATCCCTTATGTTTTTAAGCAATACTTTAGACGTACTGATATAGATTTTTGGAACAAAACTGACAAACTTCTATTTGTAGTCTGGGCAAATCTAAAATGGGGGACATTGGCACTTTTAGTTACCTTTGCAGGGCTTATTATTCCCTATATTAATCCTTCTTACTCAGAGTCAGCAGTTGCTATAAACTTACCAATTGTTTCCTCCTGGATTCTAACCATTGCCTTCATGGGTCTCTTTGCTACTATCTTTGTCCATGAAAAAACAGTCCCTCCCCGCCCTAAAAACTGGTCTATCTTTAAAAAAGCCTGGTCCTATATCCAATGGCTTCTCTTACCAGTAGTTTTAGTAACAATCTCCACTATTCCTGCAATTGATGCCCAGACTTCATTAATGTTTGGCAGGTACTTGGAATTTAGGGTAACCAATAAAGCCCGTTTAACTTAATACATGCCAAGCCTTTTAAAAAAATTTAGCAATTTCTATAACTCTCAGGATAAATATTCCTTTATCTCAATAACTTTAATTTTATCTATGGCCTTATTAATCCTTCTTACCTGGGTAATAAGCTACCCTTATCTTCCCTCCCAGCTGCCGCTTTTTTACTCCCTCTCGTGGGGAACCTCTCAGCTTGCCACATTAACCCAGTTTTTAATTTTAGTCTCAATCATGATCCTGATTATGCTTATCAATTCAATTGTTTCCTGGCACCTTCACCCTTCCCAAATCCTTCTAAAAAGGATTCTCAGCATAACCACAACCGTTACCTCATTTTTGATCCTTTTAACCTCACTTAAGATAATATTTACCTTCATCTAATGGATACATATTTGCCTTTTTTAGTAAGCCTTTTAATAACAGTTGTTACAATCCCTTTTACAATCATCTTTGCCAGGAAATATAACTTAGTTGATGATCCCAATACCCGTCCTCACCCAGCCCACATCCAAAAAAGGGTAGTTCCCAGGGCAGGAGGCCTGCCTATCTTCTTGGCTATCTTTTTTTCAATTCTTTTTTTTGTCCCCCTGGATAAACATATCTTAGGCATCATTTTTGCCATGCTTTTACTTTTAGCAATTGGCCTTTTGGATGATGCCTTAAAAAACTTTAGTCCTATCTCCAGACTTTTTTTCCAAATTATTGCAGCAGCAATTGTGGTCATTTCAGGTGTAGGGATTACCTTTGTGACCAACCCTTTTGGCGGGTTTATCCATCTGGACCAACTCATTATCCCTGTTAATTTTTTTGGCTCCCACCAAATCCTTCTTTTTGCAGACCTTTTAGCGCTGGTTTGGATTGTCTGGATGATGAATATTATTAACTGGTCCAAAGGTGTGGATGGCCAGATGCCCTCAATAATCTTAGTAGCCTCACTCACCATTTTTTTACTATCAAGCAAACTCATTTTAAGGGGTGAGACAAATCAGCAATACATCCAAACCCTCTCTTTAATCACAGCTGGTACCTCTTTGGGGTTTTTATTTTTCAATTGGTACCCGGCCAAAATCTTTCCAGGCTTCTCAGGTTCAACCATCTTAGGCTTTATGATTGCCACCCTTTCTATCCTTTCAGGGGCCAAACTGGCAACAGCACTCTTGGTCTTGCTTGTCCCCACAACTGATTTTCTATATACATTTTTCAGAAGGATACTACAAAAAAAATTGCCCTTTATTGGAGACCAGCAGCACCTCCACCACCTTTTACTAAATAAAGGCTGGTCTCATCAGAGGATTTCCTTGTTTTACCTAATATCTTGTGCTATTCTGGGCTTGTTATCAACTACCCTTTCTAGTCAGGGTAAGCTTTTTACAGTACTCACAGCCGGGGTAGTTATATTAGGCCTAATTCTATGGCTTCATTTTTACAAACAGGAAAAGGATTAACATTTATATATTCCCTTTTAAAAGCTGTCAGGCCCAGACAATGGATTAAAAACTTTGCTATCTTTGCAGGACTTATCTTTTCAGGATTATTAGACAACCCCTACTCAGTCATGAGCGCTACTGCAGGTTTTTTCCTCTTTTGCTCTGCTACCTCAGCTACCTATCTATTAAATGATATCTTTGATATTGAAAGAGACAGGCTTCATCCTTTCAAGAAAAATCGCCCTATTGCCTCAGGTGCCATCCCTGTCAATGTGGCGCTGATCATAGCGCTTTTGCTAATTGTCATAACTTTCCCCCTCTCGTACAAGCTCTCGCCCTCATTTTTCTTAGCAGTAGTAGCCTATATAATCCTCCAGGTTTTTTACTCAGCCTACATCAAACAAATTATTTTACTTGATGTCATGGCCATAGCAGCAGGATTTGTTTTAAGAATTTATGCAGGAGTTTGGGCAGTTAATGCCCACCTTAATGTCTGGTTTTTACTGACTGTTATCTCCTTTGCCCTCTTTTTGGCAATTGGAAAAAGGCGCTCAGAGCTAACTTTACTCCAGGCTCAGGCCTCAAAGCACAGGGAAACTTTGCTTCACTACCCAGAAAATCTTTTAGATATCTTAACAGCTATGTTTGCCAACTCAACCTGGCTTGCCTATGCTTTTTTTACCTTTCTTCAGCCTCCAATCTTTGCCCGCCCCAGGCTTTTATATTTATTTGACAACTTCTCCCTACCTTTCACCCAGGCTAAATACTTAATGGCCACAATCCCAGTAGTTATCTATGGAGTCATGAGATACCTCTATATTATTTATGAGAAAAAAGAAGGGGAGTCACCAGAAAGAGTTCTCTTAACAGATAAACCTTTATTAATTACAGTCATCCTCTGGCTAGTCATGGTCATCGGAATTATTTATTATTTAGGAGCCTGAGTTGACAATTTCTTATTAAAAGAGTACAAATCGTTTTGTATGCCAAGAATACCTGAATTAAAAGAATCAATCGGTGCCAGAGGATTTCCTGGACATGGTAGCGAAAGAACACCAATAACTTTGTATGATCTCTATAAAGCTCAACTCCCACCTACAGTCATCTATCATCTAGACCAATTTCCAAATGAAGCAGAATGGCTTCGCAAAGGTGGCTTAAACAAACCTCCTAAACTCATGAAAAGGTAGCTACATCTATCTTAGATAACAATTTACTCCACCTAGAAAAATTTGTTATGTACTCAATAAGTACCCTCAAAGGGTAAATTAGCTTAACACCTCTTCTTTTCTAGATTTTTTAGCCATCCATTTTTCTTTTCCACTAATATTTCTTCTCCAGTTTTGAAGACTAAATTTCTTTTTGCTTTATGACTTAATAATTTACTTTTAATTACTGTCATTAATTCTTCCTCTCGCCAAACTCACCCAAATCTTTCACAAAAGCCAGACCAACTTGTTTAACAAATCTTGAGTCTGCTGTTATTAAATTACAACCCTTTTCTTTTGCCAAAACTGCATATATAGCATCATAAACAGATACTCGACATTTCTTGGACATCTTCGCTGCTTTGGATACAGATTTTAAATCAATTATCTCTACCAGTAATTTAATTTTCTCCAAATCCTTAAAATTGCGTGTAATTTTATTTAGTGTTAATTCACTTTTTGTAGCCCAACTATTTGCTAGTTCATAAAAGAATAAGTCCGGAACTATAATAATATTCTTCCCAGCAAGATGGTCTTTGAGGATTTTTTCTGCTTCTAAACTAAAATCTTCAGTAGGATCAAACCATTTAAAGGCTACAGATGTATCAACAACTATCATCCTTTACCATAACGGATTTCTCTCAAAGCCTTAAGTGAATCCCAGCCTTTAAGATGCTTTGCATTTTCTTTAGCATGTTTTCTTATCTCCGCCATTAACTTATCTACCTCTTCTTTAGAACGGGTTTTCTTTTTATCCTCTAATAATTCTTCTACATTTCCAACTATATTACCCATATAGTGCTTATTATACCACTCTTATTGATTCTTTTTTTCAGCATATTGGGAAGAAATATATCCCTCTTGTCCATCAGGCAACCTGACCTTAAACCACTCTCCACTCTCTTCAAGCAAAGTTAAACTCTCCCCAGGTTTAACCTGGGCTATCTCTTTCCCATTCAAACTTGCTTTATCCCTCACCCTCAAAAACCCAGTTGGAGTCTGCTTAATTAAAACCTGTGGCAAAGCAGTTACTGGAGGAGTAGGAAGCTTAGTTAATTCAGCCTCAGAAATTGCTAAATCTGCATTCAAGGTTAAATTATATCCATCTATTAAAGTAGCCCTGATTGTCCTTTTTAAGAAGCTGTCTTTAGACAGTAAAAACTGATGCTCACCAGAAATGATCTCTGTATATATAAGTGGAGTTCTGCCAATTATCACCCCATCCATTAAAACCTCTGCTCCTGATGGATTAGAAATTATAGTCACTCCCGCTCCTTTCTCTAAAGTTATCACCTCACCTGAAGATAAAGCCTGGGTTTTTTGGATATCCCTGTTAACTACAGACAAAGTCCCCCCATTTAGCTTGACATACCCACTCCACAAAGTAGCAGACCCGCTTGCTTCATCCTTTAGACTAATTAAATACTCACCCTCTGAAAAATTCTCCTCCTGATATGGAACTTCCCCCACCTCTTTGTTGTCTATAAAAATCTTTGTTTTAGGGGTTGATTCAACTCTTAACCCTGCCCGCTCTTTTAAATTCAAAAGCCCTTCTAAAGGTCTTATCCCAAACTGCAAAATTAAAGCTATTATGCTCAAAAAAATAAGTATTGTTACCAAAGTCTTTTTCATAATAAATTCCATTGTACCATTACCAATTTGTCTTTCTTATTCCTTACCTAAAATTTGTTTTAATCTTATTTAATTTAGTTAATTTAGTATAAACAATAAATTAGGAGGTGATGGTTTTATGGATATACTTGCCTGGATAGTATTTGGGCTTATTGTAGGAATAATAGCAAACCTATTAGACCCCAGGCCTTCCCGCGGAGGAATACTAGGTTCAATTGTCTTAGGCATTGTTGGAGCATTAGTTGGGGGATGGTTAGGCAACCTAATATTTGGAGTTGGAGTCACAGGCTTTAACCTAAGCTCCTTTATAGTTGCAGTTGTAGGTTCACTGGCAGTCCTCTTTATAGGCAGAATGTTATCAAGAAGTACTGTCTAAAAAAGTAATAATTTAAGTAAAGTAAGGCAGACAGGATTTAAAAATTAACCTCTGTCTGCCTTCTTCTTCATTTGACTTAATGACCAGTTTGTGTTAATATTTGCACTTGTCCTGCTCTATGCAGGATTTTTGATGCAAAAAGGACGACCATCTAAATGGCTGCCCTCATCCCCGCACTTCAGCAAATTTTCAAACAAAATTGCTTTGGGGTTATTTCTTGCAACCTTTCTGCTAAATCTGCAGCCTCAATTTGGCTATCCACCTATTACCCAATCTAAAGCTTTAGCCCAACAGCAGCCAGAAGCAACCTCTGCTTCTCAAACCCAAACTGTAGGTGCAACAGAGTCTCCTCTAACCTTTCAGCTACCTCATCCAGGCTATCTCTCTACCCACTTCTCAAGCTTTCACCCTGGAATTGATATTGCCTCAGGACTGGGTATGCCTATCAAACCAATTGCTAAAGGTATAGTCTCCAATGCAGGCTTTAATTTTTGGGGATTAGGACTTGTAGTTGAAGTAGACCATGGATATGGCTATAAATCTTTGTATGCCCATATGGGAAAAATCTATACCCAAAAAGGGGCTGAAGTTTCAGAAGAATCTATCTTAGGAGAAATTGGCTTAACTGGCCATACTTCAGGCCCTCATACCCATTTAGAAGTCACCAAAGAAGGTTCAAAGATTGACCCAGTAGCTTTCCTCCCTACCCTTAGAAATTACCCTGCAGAAGCAGATTTTAAAACTTATGGTACTGCTACAACCCAGGCCCCAGTTGGAGGTCCAGCTTCTTTCTTCCCTCAAAAACCCAAACCTACCCAAACACCAAAAGTTGAATTACCAGCCCCAACTCCTGCTCCACTGGATCTAAACATCTTACCTGCAAAAACTACCAAGGCTCCAGACATTACCAAAAAACTATCTCTCTTCAACTAACTCACCCTCTAAGGTCACCACAGACCCTGTTGGCCTGCCAAATTGTTCCCTCTCCCTATTTATAAGCCTCTCCAGCATATTTTTAAACTCAATTGGGGAATCAACATTTATAAGCTTAAGCTCGTCTTTATTTGCTCCGGCTGTATTCACAACCACTGTCCCATGCTTCATAATAATCCTGTCTAAAAAGCTTTGGATCACTTCAATATGGGTAATCTTGTCATACAAAGCAGAGGATAGCTTTACAGAAAAATAGCCATTTTTGATAATTACCCTTCTTGTTGTCAGCAAATACCTATGGGAATGATAAGTCCAAACAGTTTTAATATAGGCTGCAATTAACGCTGCAACTAGTCCATAAAGCATTCCATATGCTAAATTACCCTGAGTAAAATAAGCCCATGCTACAAAAATTAAAAAAAATACTCCCCCTGGAAATAAAATATAGTAAAAAAACCTATGCCTCATGTAGGTCTTCCCATATCCTGTGGCAATAACTAACTCTTCATCCTCTGACAAAAAAGGTGCAAACTTTTTTTTATCCTTAGAAGTAGCCCCCTCATACCTTGGTTTCTTTGCCATAAACTTATCATACTACATCTTTAGGTGGATCCACCCATCTTCCATCAGCTTTTATTAATTCAATAATACTCTCCACTGCCTGATCTTCGTTTACCCCAGCCAATACCTGTTCTGCGCCCCTGGTAATTGCAACTTTTCCTTCCCCTAATCCAATAAATCCATAATCTGAATCAGCTGATTCCCCAGGACCATTCACCACACAACCCATCCCAGACAAAGTTAAATCTTTTAAGTGCGCGGCTCTCTTCTTTAATTCATTTAAATGAGGTTCTAGGTTAATTTTAGTTCTTCCACAGCTGGGACAACCAATAATCTCAGCCTTCTCTTTTCTAATACCCAAAGCCTGTAAAAGATCAAAGCATACTGACAACTCATTAATTGGGTTTTCTGTCAAAGATACTCTTATAGTATCTCCAATCCCTTCCTGTAAAAGTGGCCCTAGTGCAGCCACTGATTTAACCCTTCCTTCCTGTCCATTTCCAGCCTCAGTCAAACCTAAATGAAGAGGGTAGTCCATAGATTCCTGATCCATTCTCTTAACCATCAACCTGTTTGCACCCTGCATTACAGAAACTCTGCTGGCTTTAAGTGAAACAATTATGTCTTTAAAATCCAATTCTTCACAAAGTTTAATATACTCTAAGGCTGACTCAACCATCCCCAATGGTGTATCTCCAAACCTAACCATCATCATATTGGATAGACTACCATGGTTTACCCCAATCCTCATAGCCACTCCTCTCTCTTTACAGGATTTAATAATTGGCTCTAAAGCTTTTTTATTCTCCTCATGCCTTTGCTCAATCTCTAAAGGGGTATACTCATCTTTAGTTTCAGTCCTGCCATCCCCAAAAGCCAAAAGTCCAGGATTTACCCTCACTTTATCAACCCACTTAACAGCCTCTAATGCCAACCCTGTCCCCCTATGGTGAATATCTGCAGAAAGGGGCACGCCTACTCCTAAATCATTAAGTCCCTGCCTAATACCAGGTAAAGCTTTAGCATCCCTCATAGTTTCAACAGTTACCCGTACAAGTTCAGCCCCGGCTCTTTTTAAATTAACAATCTGGGAAACAACCTTTGGGACATCATAAGTTTTCTCATTAGCCATAGTCTGCACTAGAATTGGACTATCTCCACCAATAAAAACCTCCCCAACCCTCACAGCTCTTGTCTGTCTTCTCTCAATTAACCCTTCACTCATAAGTCAAAAGATTATATTGTATTTCCATAAAAAAAGCTTCCCTCAGGAAGCTCCCAAAATATTCTTAATTCTGCATTCTAAACTCTAAATTCTTTAATATTCACCCATTCCAGGCATACCACCACCTACAGGCATTGCAGGAGGATTCTTCTCAGGAGCATCTGTTATTAAAACATTAGTTGTCATAACCATAATTGCAACAGATGCACCATTTTGCAAAGCACTCCTTGTTACCTTAACTGGATCAATAACCCCAGCTTTCACTAAGTCTTTAAGCTTCCCATCATTAACATCAATCCCCAAATTCCCAGAAGCCTCCAGCACTTTTGCTAAAGCTACTCCTTCATCCAGCCCTGCATTCTGGATAAGTCTCCTAAATGGCTGCTCCAAAGCTCTTCTCACAATCTCTACCCCAACTCTTTCCTCATCAACTGCAGATTTTAACTGATCCAGCGCTTTAGCCACCCTCAAAAGTGCAATCTCTCCACCAGCTACTATCCCCTCCTCAATTGCAGCTTTAGTTGCAGCTACTGCATCCACTACCCTTTCTTTTTTCTCCTTCATCTCAATCTCAGTTGCAGCCCCAACATTTATAACAGCTACCCCGCCTGTTAGCTTTGCCAATCTCTCCTGCAGTTTCTCTTTATCAAACTCACTATCAGAAGCTTCAATTTCTTTTCTTATCTGGGCAATCCTTCCATCAATCTTGCTCTTACTTCCCTTACCATCAACAATTAAAGTATTATCTTTATCAGAAGTTACCCTGCCTGCCCTTCCCAGATCCTCAACCTCTACACTCTCTAGCTTTCTGCCTGTATCCTCAGAAACCACAGTCCCTCCTGTTAAAATCGCAATGTCTTCTAACATCTCTTTTCTTCTATCCCCAAATCCAGGTGCCCCAACTGCTAACACATTAAATGAGCCCCGCAGTTTATTTACAACCAGTGTAGCCAGAGCTTCACCCTCAACCTCATCTGCAATAATTACTAAAGTCTTGCTGGTCTGTACAAATTTTTCTAAAAATGGCATCAGCTCTGCCATAGAAGAGATCTTTTTATCAGTTATTAAAAGGTATGGATCCTCTAAACTAGCTTCCATCTTATCAGAATCAGTCACAAAATAAGCAGAAGCATATCCCTTATCAAACTCCATACCCTCTTTATAAGCTACCCCCATCTCTAAACTCTGTCCCTCCTCAACTGTAATTACCCCATCTTTACCAACTTTACCTATAGCCTCTGCAATTATCTTTCCAATCTCTTCATTTTGGGCAGAGATTGTTGCTACCTGCTGGATCTCTTCAGAAGTCACCAGCTTTTTGCTCATCTTTTTAAGTTCATCTACTAAAGTATTTACTGCCCTTTCCATTCCTTTTCTTAAAATCATTGGGTTTGCCCCAGCAGTTATATTCTTAAGCCCCTCTACTACCATAGCCTGGGCTAAAACAGTTGCAGTAGTTGTCCCATCCCCAGCTACATCATTAGTTTTAGATGCAGCCTCTTTTATAAGCTGTGCTCCCATATTCTCAAATGGATCCTCTAAATCAATTTCCTTAGCTACAGTCACTCCATCATGAACTACATTAGGAGCACCCCATTTTTTATCCAGTGCCACATTTCTGCCCTTTGGACCAAGTGTTGCAGCCACAGCATCAGTCAGGGTATTTATACCTTTTAATAATTTCTCTCTTGCTTCTGAATCAAACAATATTTTTTTCGCCATATTTTTAATCCTCAATTACTGCCATTAGGTCTTCAAATTTTACTAGTTTGTATTCAATGCCAGAGACTTTTATTTCATCTCCACCCCATTTTTTATAAATCACCTTTTGTCCTACACTAACTGGAGCCCGCAAAACCTGTCCATTTGGCAGAAAAAAATCATCTCCAACTGCTACAACTTTACCCTGGGCTGGTTTTTCCTGTGCAGTCTCTGGTAAATAAAGCCCTGAGGCAGTCTTACTCTCAGCTTCTGAGGGCTCTACTAAGATATATCCCATGAGGGGTTTGATATTAATTTTCTTCTCAGATTTTTTATCTTCAGTTTTAGTCTTAGGCATAATAATTAGTGGAGCAGAATTCGTGGATGATTTATACATAATTTCTCCCCAGCTGTCAAGGGTTGTGATATTATATTCTCTATGAAACTATACTTAGTCCGCCACGGCCAAACCTCAGACAGGCTTAAAAATCTTTACCATACTTCGCAGTCAGCCCTCTCAGAAGACGGACTTAAACAGGCAGAGTTTGTCGCAAAAAGGTTTGAGAGTATTCAAATAGATCTAATCTTTTCCTCAACTGCTCAAAGGGCTAAACAAACAGCTCAAATCTTATCTAAGACCCTTAACAAAGAGGTTGGGTATTTAGACTCCATTAGCGAAATAAAACGCCCCAGCGTAGTTGAAGGAAAACATTACGAAGATGAGGATGCTCAAAAAATCATCCATGAAGTAAGGTCAAACTTTGGAAATAGAGAATATAAACACTCTGATGAGGAAAATTTCTTTAAGTTTGAGGAAAGAATTCAAAGCTTTTTAGATAGAGTGGAATCATCCAAGGCTCAAAATATATTAGCAGTCTCCCATGAAGTAGCAATTAAAATGATAGTTTCCAAGCTTATGTTTAAAGATAAACTCACTCCGGAAAATTTTGATCAGGTTTACTCCTTTTTAAAAATGAGCAATACAGGCATCACCCTTTTAGAAAAAGATGAAAAAGGCTGGCAGCTTATAATCTGGAATGATCATGCCCACTTAGGAGAAATCAGCTAACCTCTCTTTAAACTCTTTTAAAATCTTTTCCCTGTAATCCTGAGGATGGAAAAACAAAGCCCCATTCAGTATTTTTTCCTTACCAGATGGTGTTCCCATGTATCTTAGCTGTACCCATTTACATATTCCCTCCATAATATTGATTAAAGATTTATGATTTATGATTGATGATTTATTCTTTAATCTTTCATCTTTCATCATTAATCTCTGATTAGTTGTCCAATTTGGCAAAAACTTAAAAGCCCACTCATTCTCCTCCAAATATTTTTGATACACCCCATTTCTTTGCCATAAAACCCTCATCTGCAAAATCTCATGTGCACTATATATATCTTTTTTAGAAATCCCCACTCTCTCCTCATCAACTATTAAGTTTATACAAACCTTCCCACTCACTTTTTTTAAATCTTCCCCTCTTTTTCTTCTTTTATCTGAAAGCTCAAGTATTAAAAGAAGTAGAATTCTACTAATCCAAAGCCTGTTTTTTTGTGTAATTATAAAAAAATCTATATCATCTACTTTCTTAGCATTCTCCATAGCTACACTCCCGGATACCCCAACCAGTTTTACCCAGGGAATTATTCTAAAAAGCGCTGCTACAAAGTAGGCCTGCTTTAAATACCACTTTGACACCTCCTCTTTTTTAATTCTTTGGTTAACCAATCCTTTTCTATCTGCCAAAAAGTAATATTCCTTTTGACTTTTGACTTTTGCCTTTTGCCTTAACTTGTTTAAACTCCTCTCAACCTCTCGTAAACCTCCTTTTTTATTAACCAACCATTTATGTATCTCCCAGGCCTTCATTGGAAAATCAAATAAATCCCCATAAACTAAAGTTTTTAAAATTGCCTTCTCCATTCTGCTAATCTATCACATAGTGTAAAATAGTAAAATGATTTTAGTCTTGGATTTTGGCTCCCAATACACCCACCTTATAACCAGAAAACTAAGGGAACTTGGGGCCAATGCCCAAATCTTCCCCTCAAACTTAAACCCCTCCCAAATTCCACCACAAACTAAAGGTATTATCCTCTCAGGTGGCCCCTCCAGTGTCTATGACCACTCCTCACCTTCCTTTAATAAAAAGCTTCTAAATTTAAACACTCCAATATTAGGCATTTGCTATGGCCACCAGCTCATTGCCCACCTCTCTGGTGCAGAAGTAAAACCCGGAAAAGTTAGGGAATATGGCAAAAAAGAGATAAAAATTAAAAAAAGCAAACTCTTAGAAGGCCTAAATCCTTCTGAAACTGTCTGGTACTCCCACTCTGATGATGTCACAAGCTTACCTAAAGGCTTTAAAGTCACTGCCCTCTCAGGCCAAACCATAGCAGGCTTTGAAAATGGCCATCTATTTGGGGTCCAGTTCCACCCTGAAGTCAACCACACCCAAAATGGTCAAAAAGTCCTAAAAAACTTTATTAAAATCTCCTCTTCCCAAAACACCTGGAATAAAAAAGATCAAATCCAAACCTTAATTAATGAAATTAAAGATGAGGTCAAAGATGAAAATGTCCTGATTGGTGTCTCAGGTGGGGTAGACTCACTGGTAGCCTCAGCTTTACTTAACAAAGCTATCCAAAATAACCTCTACTGTGTTTTTATAGACACAGGCTTAATGAGAAAAGGTGAGGCAAGTGAGGTCGCACAAATCTACAAAGAATTAAACTTTAAACATTTTTTATCTTTTGATGCTTCAGCTAATTTCTTTAAGGCTTTAAAAAACATAACTGATCCAGAGCAAAAAAGAAAAATTATAGGCCATCTTTTTATTAAAACTTTTGAAAAAATCTCCAAATTATTAAAAAAAGATAAAAAAATTAAATTCTTAGCCCAGGGCACCATCTATCCTGACAGGATTGAATCAGCTTCCTCATCTGTTAATGCCCAAAAAATAAAATCCCACCATAATTTAACTCTTCCTGATAAGCTAAACTTAAAAATCTTAGAACCCCTAAAGGATTTTTATAAAGATGAAGTAAGATCCCTTGGAAAAAAGCTTGGTCTCTCTAAATCCTTCCTGGAGCGCCACCCCTTCCCGGGCCCTGGTTTAGGCATTAGAATCCTGGGTGAAATCACAAAAGACAGACTAAACATCCTCAAAGAAGCCGATGCTATATATATTGAGCAGTTAAAAAAACAGAATCTCTACAACTCAATCTGGCAGGCCTTTGCAGCCCTAATCCCTGTTAAAACTGTAGGTGTGATGGGTGATAACAGGACTTATGAATATATTATTACCCTGCGTGCTGTCACCTCAGACAATGGCATGACCGCAGACTGGGCCAAAATCCCAAATTTGGCTTTAGAAAAAATATCCTCTAGAATTGTCAATGAAGTACGGGGGGTAAACAGGGTAGTTTATGACATCACCCAAAAACCCCCCTCAACCATAGAATATGAATAAACAATCCAATTTTCCTTTATCTAGTATTACCACCCTTGGCATCGGCGGCCCAGCCTCACAGCTCATCACAATCACCTCAGAAAACGAGCTTCAAGACATTCTTTCCCAACTACCAACTACCAACTACCAACTACCTCTCATCATTGGCGGTGGTTCCAACCTTCTAGTCTCAGATGATGGCTATCCTGGCACTATCATCAAAAATGAAATCAAAGGCATTCAAAGAAATGGCAATAATCTAGTAGTCAATTCAGGCACAACCTTACAAGATCTTGTTGACTTTTCAATCAAAGAAGGCTTATCAGGTTTACAAAAACTAACAGGCATCCCAGGCACCCTTGGAGGTGCAATCTATGGCAATGCAGGCGCCTATGGCCAAACCATCTCAGATCATTTAACCAAAGTTAAAACATTGAATCCTAAAACTCCTCAGACAAACGAAATTTCACTCGAAGAGTGTAAATTTAAATATAGGGATTCCTCCTTTAAACAGAACAAACTCATCATCCTGGAAGCTACTTTTGAACTCACCCCTGCGGACCCTGGTCAACTTCAAAAAGAAGCTGATGAGACCTTGGAAAAAAGATTAGTAAAATACCCCAAAGGCATCAAATGCCCGGGCTCATTCTTTAAAAACTTAGTAGCAGATAATCTTCCTAAAAAAATCTTAGAAAAAATTCCTGAGGAAAAAATAATGTATGGCAAAATCCCAGCAGGAGCTTTACTTGAAGAAGTAGGCGCCAAAGGGGATTCCCAAGGGGATATTGAAATTGCCAACTACCATGCTAATTTATTTATAAACAAAGGTGAAGGCAAGGCTAAAGACTTTTATGATTTAGCCAAAAAATACTGGCAAAAAGTAAGGGATAAATATGGAATTTCCCTCGAACCCGAAGTCCAGTTAATTAACCTTCCACCTTTAGATCAATAATCTCCTTATCTTCTAAATAATCCCTAACCCTCTCATACATTAATCTGTGCCCCTCATCATTCATATGCACCCCATCTGAAAGCAAGCTAGAATAATCTTTATTTATAAACTCCTTAAAAATTTCTAAAAACTCTACCCTCTCACTCTCTGCTACATCTTTTAAAATCCCATTATATTCCTCCACATATTCATTTTTATAATATCTCCCAGGTGCCCAGGGAATAGGACTCACCCTGGAATCAACAGGCATAGATCCAATTATTACTATCTTTTTAGAATAAATCTTCGCCATCTCAACAAGTTTTACTAAATTCTTCCTAAAATCATCCCCTGACACCTCAACTCTTCCCATAGACTCATTATAAATACAGTCATTTATCCCTATATGAAATAAAATTACTACTTCCTCCCCATGCTTCCCTTTCCTGGCTTCAGTCTCCACCTCAAACCTTTTAAATAAATCCCCAGTCTTATCCCCAGAAATCCCCAGATTATAAATTAAATAATCAATCTCAAACTTAGATTCAATAATCTTTTGGTCAATATACTTCCTAAGCCTATTAACCCATCCCCCCTCACTATCCCATGCTCCATAAGTTGTACTGGCCCCAAACACCAAAATATTAACCATAATTATTGGTAATGATCATTAATATCAACAAATTGCACTTCTCCAGTAGGCAATATATGAAAAACTGCCCTATATTTTCTATCTATTCTCAATGAATATAACCCTAATTCTCTTGGTGCAAGTTTTTCTGTATTTAAAGACGGATGGTTAAAATTTTCTTTAAAGAGTCCCAGCTGTTTATTAAATTTATCAGTCAGGTTATGTCTAGTTAAATATTTAACTAGTTTAGGACTTAGAGGTTTTATCTGCATAAACGGATGAGTTTTCCTTAAGTCCTTTAATCACACTGTCAATAAACTTTTTATTATATTTACCAGTAGCTTCAAGGCTTGCCCTAATTTCTTCTAAAGGCCTTTTTACAAAAGGCACCAGTTCTAACTCCTCTTCTTCCTCAGTAAAATGCTCCCTCAGTAAACTCCTAACAAACTCTGAGCGGGTTGCAAAACCTTTCTTTTTAGCCTCAACATCAACTCTTTTTGCTACCTCATCTGGTAAGGAAATAGTCACAGTAGTCATATTTTAAAACTCCAATCTTAATAAATTTTAACAAATCTTCTTATTTCTTGTCAAATATTAATCCTCCGCTTGGATGGAATAATTAGAAGGTTTAAAAACAAAAAACTTGTAGGGCTTACTGTGCTCGGCGCCAGACGCTTTAAATCAAAGAAGGCTAATTAAATTTAAACTTTTTATTATAACTTTTAATTAAATTCCTGGTTAGACCATCTTCATACAAAGATTTTGAAAGAATGCTTTTAAGTTTTGTCTGATTTCTTTTCCATTTTTTATGTGGTTTACATAAACCGCAGGTAGATTTATTAGTAATCATATATTTAACATTTTACTCCATTTTCTTTCTAATACCACAGTTACAACTGATCGCGGCCGCGATTCATTGTCCCTTATCAAACTTCTCTAAAAACTCTCTTAACTCATGTTTACAACCAATCAGACATTATTTTAGACAACTCAGTTTGATGCCTACTAAAAGAATGGTCTCCCTCTTTAATCACTACATATTCAAATTCTGGTTTCTGATCTTTTAAAAAGTTAACCATTTTAGGGGCATCACCCCATGCATATTCATCATTCTCTCCATAAACAACCAGGGTTGGTTTATTAATTAACTTAAAATATCTAAAAAGTTCTTTGTCTGAAAGCTTTAGTTCTTTCATAAATTCTAAAAATGGAAAGCAATTATAGTCTCCATCAGGATTGGCAATATCATAAAACCCAGTATAGGAAAAGATCTCCTCAGGCAACAGTTCACAGATAATCTCCTCACCTTTTCCTTTTTTAATCTTATTTTTTGCTTCTTCCAGTAGTTTATAAAACCTCTTTTTACCTAGTTCATCATAGTAAATCCCAGTATCATCACCACCACTTAACAAAATGTACTTAGAAATTTTATTTTTAGGCTTATAATTGTGATAAACACAGATTTTATTCGCGCCTGTGGATTCTCCAATTAAGTAAAATTCGCTATAACCTAAGCTTTCTAAAAATGTAATTGCACCATCAATATCTTTAATACAATCTTTAATCTTCTCGTAAGCCATACCGAAGCGTTTCCTCTCTACATTTCCATTTTTATCTTCAACATCTAGTTTTTTAATATAGTGAGCACCACGATTATTGAAAAGAAGATAAGAGATACCTTTACTGTTTAGCGCTTTTGATTGCTCTTCTTTTAAGTCATCTTTATAAAAGACAGATGAGCTTCCGTTTCCATGTAAATATATCGCGGCCCTTTTAGATCCAACAGATTCATAAAGGTATCCAGGCAAAGTTAACCCATCTTCAGTCTTTATTTGAACCAATAATGCATTTTTCATTTTAGTCCCTTTAAATCCTCTTCAGTCAAATCTGCCTGGGAAATTATTTTTTTTAAAGTACCTACTGGAATTGGTTTTGGGTGGACTGCTACTTGGGTCCATCTACCATCAGGATTAATAAGCCTTATGTGGCTTCCTCTACCTTTACCAGTTACAAATCCTAAACCTTCTAAAAAACTGATTAAATTTTTGGGTCTTATATTTGTTGGGGTTTTACTCATGCAAAAGAGGTTTTGGCATTTGCAGGTAGCTCAACTTCAGCTGTAGTTACAGTCTGGTCTTTAATATTGTCTATTGGAATCTCCTTACCCTCATCTGCTAAATACTCTATCGCAAGTTTAATTCCATCTTTAATGCTTTTTAAAACCTCATCAATACTATCCCCATAATCAGCCACACCCAAAGTTGGGCAATAAGCATTGTAAACCACTTTTTTGCCCTGTTTTTCAGGTTCAATTATTATTCTGTAGTTTAAAACCTGTGTTCTCATCCTTGTATTCTAACATACTCGAGTTGTTAGCTTAAGGTACAACTGATCGCGGCCGCGGCTTATTGTAATTTTAATCTTCTTCTTCAGCTGGAAAAGGGTTATGTTCATTTGCCTTTTTGAAAGCTTCCTTCATCTCGCTTACAGTTAATACTTTCCCTTCTTTCTGTGCCTTCTCCATCACCTTGCATAGGTAACAATCATCAAAGTAATCTGACTGGACAGTCTTTTTAGTCATCTATTTTCTCCACCTGATTTAAATCCTCCTCGTCAAATTTACTTTCTAAAAATGCATCTATTATCTCTTTTGCCAAACTTTCAGATGTAAACCTTAAACTTATACACAATATATTGGCATTATCCCACTTTCTTGCAAGCCTGGCAGTTTCACTATCCCAGCAAAGTGCTGCCCGCACTCTCTTAACCCTGTTTGCAGCAATACAAACCCCAGTCCCACTCCAGCAAAAAAGTATCCCCACTTCTGCTTCTCCCTTAGCTATTTTCTCTCCCACATCTTTCCCAATCTCTACCCATTTCCACTTCTTATTTTCATTTTTTAAATCTCGTCAGAACCTATTAATATTTTTTTCATTTTTCTCTAAAACCTATCAGGTTTTCATCTCTTACTTGCACTTATACCTATTTTATGATACTTATTGCAATATGGCTATAGAACTAGGCCCCAAAGCATTAAAAAAAAGGGGATTTTCAAATATAGAAATAAGATCATTAAGAAGATTCAAAAGAAACGTCATCGGACTAATATACAGTGAGCAATGTCTGGACTTAAATCACCTTGAATTTGGACAATTCTTAGTAAGCCATGGATGGGTTTCAGATGCTGTAGTTGATTGTAAACAGCCTATGTTAAATGCAGTAGATCATCCCCCTACTGAGCAGCAGGCGCCTGAACAGGGTTTACAAAATCATCAAGTACCTGCTTCACACCCTTAGCTGTCACCTCTAAAGCATTTTTAGGATCTCCCCCCTTATTAACTACATCATTTATAGCATCCAAATAATATTTAGAAATTGCATCATTTAATCCCTGGTCTCTGGTATCAGACACTAAATACCAGGACTTAAAGTAAGGCCCCTGTGAAACAACACTCCCAGCCATTGGATCATTTAAAAGCTCAGAGGCCAGATCCAGCCTGGAGTAAGGGTCTCCAAACAGCCTCACCTTTGATGCCTCCTGGTATAAAAGTTTTTCAGCTGAAGCTGATGTTAAAAACTTCAAAAACTCCCAGGCCTCATTTTGAAATTGGGATTTAGAAGACACCACAAACCCCCAGTAGCTTGCATACCCGACTCTCTTTCCAGGCAGCTGGGGTGGGGGAACCATCCCAAACTTCAAGCTTGGGTTTAACTGTCTAAGCTCATGCGCCCTCCATGAAGGTCCAAAATAAAATGCCACCTTTCCACTTCCAAAAGCCTGGGTTGATGATTCCCAGGTTGGATCCCAAACCCTCTTTTTGGGATCAACTAAAAAATCAGTATAAAATTTTAAAACATCTGCCCCAGATTGGGTATTTGGAGTCTCCAAAGATGCATCAGGCTGCTGGAAAAATAAAAGCCCAAGGATATCCTGCCAGTGGTCCACATTTCCTGTAGTCCCGATTGCTGCACCTGCAGTCTTTATCTTTCCGGTCTCATCCACCACTGTTGCTTTAATAGCACTATTCAAAAACTCATCCCAGCTTACCGGAGCAGTTATATTAGCATTTTTCAAAATTTCCTCGTTGTAATAAAGTACTAAACCATCAATCCCCCTAGCTACACCATAAAGCTTCCCATCTTTAGTAAAGTTTTCAGATACAACCGGATAAAAGGTTTGGTTAAACTCATCAATTGGAAAAATAGTTTGGGGCGCACTGGCAAGCATACTGGATTTTAGAAATACCGGAAGCCAACTGTTGTGGATCATAAAAATATCTGGTCCGCTATTTTCTGAAATTTGGGTTTGCACCCTAGTCCTGTAATTTTGAGAGGTCTGAAATTTATAATTAATAGTAATCTTTTTACCAGCAGAGCTGGCAGCTTGCTGATATTCCAAAATTGCAGGCTTTATCAAATTCTCCTCTTCCCAAAGGCCATAAATATTTAAAACCACCTCTTTAGGGGTTTGAACTTGAGTTCCAAAACCAGGTCCAAACCTCCACCAAAATAAAACCCCTGCCAAAATTGAAATAATAACAACAGCAATAATTACAAATTTCATAGAAACTGACTACTATTTAAAATTATACCTTAAAAAGTTAAAATTAACGCCAATGGTAAAAAAGACTGAAGCAAAAACCAAAACTAAAAGTAAAAATCCTTTAAAATTTCTGAACTTAAAGTGGCTTTTTTTAGGAAGCTTAATCTCTTTAGTCTCTATTGGTTTAGTTCTTTCTCTTTTAATCTTTTATCTCTCCCGGAGAATCTACCCTCAAATTTTTGCAGCAGAACAAAACCTCTCTTTTTTAACTCCCCAGCAGGCTAAGTCACTTCTGGATGAAAACTTTAGGCAAAAAACTTCTATTCCTCTCAAATTTTCTTATAAAACTTCAACTGATTCTGCCGCCCAAACTTTTGAAATTAATCTCAAAAACTCAATTGATTTTAACTCTCTCTCTTTAGTTGAAGAGGCTTTTCAGTACGGCCACTCAAAATTTTATTATAAAAAAATTACCCTAAACCCTAACCTTTCATTTAATCAAAATTATGATACCCAAATTAAATCTATCCAAAACTCTGTCAACCAGCCCCCCCTGGAATCCTCTATTAAGCTAACAGATGGAGCTATCACAGTCACCCCTTCCCAGGATGGCTTAATCTTAGATGAAGAAAAATTAAAAGAGGCTCTCAATACTTATCTCTCAAAAAATACTCCTCCCCCCACCACCCTTCCCATTAAAAGCTCAAAACCCCGACTCTCTTATGAAGAAGGACTGCAAATTAAAAAAAGGATTGATTCACCAGCTTCTAACTTTAATCGATCTTGAAAATACTAAGTCTTCAATTGCCCAAACCCAAACTCTAAAATTTAATCTAAGGTCTATAAAAGTAGGCAACCAGGAGCTAATGGACACCAAGCTCACCCTAAATCAGGACAAAGTCAACTTATATCTTAAAAAAATTGCCTCCCAGATTGACAGGCCAGTCCAGGAACCTCTCTTAAGCGTAGACCCCTCATCTGATCCTCAGAGGCCAAAGATCACCCAGTTTCAGCCACCCATAGAAGGTCAAAAGCTAGATCTGGAAAAAACATATACTCTCTTATCTCAGGCCATGTTAAACCAAAACCAAAAAACAATTGAGCTTCCAGTCACAGTAGTCAAACCCAAAAATAAACTTACAAATGATTTAGGCATCAATGAATTAATAGGCAGAGGAGTCTCAAATTTCGCAGGTTCTATCCCCAACAGAATCTATAATATTGAACTAACTGCCCAAAGAATAAATGGGGCCCTAATCCCGCCAGGTGAAATCTTCTCTTTTAACTCAACAATTGGTGATGTCTCTGCAGACAATGGCTACAAACAGGCCTATGTTATAAAATCTGGCCGGACTGTTTTAGACGACGGCGGGGGAGTCTGCCAAGACTCAACTACTGTCTTTAGGGCTGCCCTAAATGCAGGCTTACCTATTGTTAAAAGGACAGCCCATGCCTACAGAGTAGGTTACTATGAACAAGGCTTCCCTCCAGGGCTTGATGCAACAATTTTTACCCCTTCAGTAGATTTCCAGTTTAAAAATGATACTCCCGCCCACATACTGCTTCAGGCCTATACCAGAGGCACAACCCTTTACATAGACCTTTATGGAACCTCTGACGGAAGGTTTGTTGAAATGACAAAACCTATTGTCTTAAACCAAACCCCACCCCCAGACCCTCTCTACCAGGATGATCCCTCCCTCCCCAGAGGCACCACCAAACAGGTAGATTTTTCAGCCTGGGGAGCCAATGTTAGCTTTAGTAGGACTGTTACAAGAAATGGGGAAGTAATAATCTCAGACACCTTTAAATCAAACTACCGCCCCTGGCAGGCAGTCTACCTAGTGGGTACTGCGCAGTAAGAAACAGGTATTACTCCATTAATCTCAGAAAACTTATCTTCTATAAAACCATTCCTATCTCTTACACCAACCTCAGGATCAAAAACATTTCCTTCTGCAACTAAAAACCAGTGAGGATTTCCTGTCTCAATTTTAGTTCCATTTACAATATATGCTCCCTCATTTTCTGGAAGGTCAAACAAAAACTTCCTAGATCCAATAACCTCAGCTATATCAAAATTTGTAAGTCCCCTCCAAGGGTCAATTTTAGAAATATCATAACCTAACATCTCCAATACAGCCTGCCCGCAGCAGTTATCACCAGCCTGTATTCTTACATCCATGCCCGAAACTCTCTGTCCTGTTGGAATACTACTTTTAGTTACGCCTGTTATTATTTTAAAAAACTCTTCTCTTAATTTGAAAATAACCATTTCATCTTCCATTCCCCCGGAAATTCTAATTATTGGTGCACTCTCCTCAGGCAAAATTCTCATGGAGTCAAATCCAAAGCTTTGACCAAGCCTACCAAACTCTCTTATATTGGGATTTTCCCATAAAGCCTGGGTTAATGACCACTGGTCTATGGATAAATCTGCAAAAAATACAGGAGCCACCCCATCTGGAAAAAGTCTGTTGGCAAGTTTACTTTGTGGGTGAGAATCTAAATTTGGATAATGCACTCTAACTAATGGGTTTTTAGCATTCTCCCAAGCCTGTGCTATTTTAAAAGTATTTCTGGCTGTTAACTCTGCCCTCTTCAAATAATTCTGCCCATCATCTAAATCAGCTTCCAAAACTTGGGCACTATATTCAGACAGCCCGCTCCCCCTCCTTTTCCTTCTATCCCTTAACTGCCCAATAACTTCATCATTTGGACTATATAAAAACCCTCCCAAAACTTCATTCAATCCATAATTTTTAGTTAAACTCTCAACCACTATTCCTTTACCTTGATATCTTTGCAAAAGATCATATACTCTATATCTCAAAGATGTTGGCAATGTATTATCTAAAATTACATTTGGCTTAAGCTCTTCTAAAACTGGATCTTTTAATAACTCTTCAATATCCACCATCTCCATATCAGCCTCATTAGCTACAGTTTCCAGAAATATTGTGTCTGCCCCTGATCTAACTACAGCTTCAGTTATCCTTGAAACCTCACCAGATGCCGCAGGGGTGGTTCTAACCCCGCTATCAGGCAGCTCATTTTTAAAAAGCCAGCCTGACTGTGAATATAACCCCTCTGCAAATACCGCCCGGCTAGGTTTTATCTGGGAGATTAAATCTACAATTGCTCCCATCCCTGAGTTATAACTCACTATCCGCTCAGCAGGCACACCAATCAACCCTCCAATCCTCTCTTCAACTGATGAAACAGTACTTGACCCATCCCTTGGGTATAAATCTCCTCCCAAATTAAGCCTTTTTCTCTCCAATCCGCGCCTCAAATCACCAACGCTTTCAAAACTTGGAACTTGTTTTATATTTATCTCTAAATTTCTTTCAATCATAAAAAAACCTCTCTTTTCTGGAGAGGCACAAAAAAAATGTTTGTCCGAAGTAATATCAGACCTAATCCTCCCCTTGCGGGTTTGGGTTTAGCACCGTGTCTTTAATCGGTTGCTGGGTAGCTTAGCAGGCCAATTCCTGCGTCCCACGAAGTTTTAACGTAGTGGGATCTATCTACCACTCTTGATTTAATATTTAGTTGTATATTTAGCTTACAAAAATTATATAATCTTGTCAAATGCGTTTTTTACACTTTGTAGCAACAAAGAAAAATCCACATATAAAATTATCATATTATGAGATTTTTTATCGCTCTTGACCTTCCGGAAGAATCCAGGCTTGAACTTCAGGAAGTTCAGCAAAAGTTAAAAGAACTAATTCCCCAGGCCAAATTGACAGACCCGGAAAAACTCCACCTAACCATAGCTTTTATTGGTGAACAGCCAAATGAGCTAAAAGACAGGCTAGTTGTTGCTATAACAGAAGCTGCAAAAGATATCCCGCCCTTTTCTGTTACCCCCTCTTTTATAGATGGTTTCCCCCACCTCCACACCGCTAAAATTTTATGGGCTGGAGTCAAAGGTGATACAGATAAACTCTACTTACTTCGCCACAAAATAAAAGACGGGCTTGAGGATCAAAACTTAGGTGTTGACCAAAGAAGGTATGTCCCCCACATAGCTTTAGCTAAAGTTAATAACTTAAATCTGGACAAGCAAAGGGAAGAAGCCCTCCAAAAAATATTTAAAGAAATTACCATCGCTCCTTTAACAGTAAACTCAGTCAAGCTGTTTGAATCTATCCCCAACCATGGCTTCCATTCCCACAACACTTTAGCTCAAATTCCACTCATTCGCTAATCTGCCCCCTTGAAAGCTTGACTTATCTTTGTTATCTTCGCTACTCTAAATGAAGATACTTACTGTCCTACTCATGAATAATGCTGCCCTTAGAAAACTTGCCTACAAAAGTTTACTGGAACTTGCAACTTCCCAAGGCTTTAACGCCTCAGGCAAAGATGAAGTCTTTGGCTGCATCTTTGGCCGCGACTCTGCCCTAACTATTCTAAAAATCTTAAAAGTCCACACCCACAAACCCTCCCTAGAGCTTTTGGAAATCTCCAGAAAAGCTCTCTTAACTTTGGTTAAACTCCAGGGAAGGGAATTTAACCTGGAGTCTGGTGAACAACCAGGTAAATTCATCCATGAATTCAGAAAAAGCGAGAAAGAAAAAGAAAGGCTTCTTTCTCTAAAAAAACCCTGGTATGTCTACCCTGATGATACTATCAAAAATTATGACTCAATTGACTCAACCCCCCTCACCTTAATTGCCATCTACAAATATTGGCAGATCTCCCAGGATTCTGAATTTTTATTAACCGTCCTTCCAGCGGTTGAGGCAGGCTTAAACTGGATCATCACCTTTGGCGATATGGATAAAGACGACCTTATCGAATACGAACTTCCAAAAGAACGCACTCATGGAGGCCTTCCAGTCCAATCCTGGACAGACTCTCATGAATCTTTAATGGATAAATTTGGAAAATTCCCCAAATACCCAATTGCCCCTGTTGAAGCCCAGGGATATGCCTGGCTGGCTTTAAAGCTTTGGGGCAACTTTTACCTTCAGCATTCCCCTCAATTTGGCCAAAAACTTTTAGCCCAGTCTCAAAAACTAAAGTCAGTCTTTAACAAAAAATTTATTATTAAAGACAGCGGCCACTTCTACGCTGCCCAAGCCTTAGATGGAAACAAAAATAAGATTAAAACTATAACCGGCAATCCGCTTCTGCTGCTTTGGGCAAGTTTCACCTCTACTAAACACACAGCATGCATTATTGATGATGAATATATCCCAGATTTTGTTAAAAGGGCTTTTAAGGAAGATCTTTTTGACAAAGACGCAGGCATCAGGACAATGTCTACTAAATCTCCTACTTTTAACCCATCCCAAAACTCTTACCACAATGGCTCTTTTTGGCCAATCTTAAATGGCATGGTCCACGAAGGTTTAGAAAACTGGGGATTTAAACTGGAGGCTAATAAATTAAAGGAGGCAACTATTAAACCGCTTCTGTATTTTAAAACTCCAATTGAGCTCTATATTAAAAATGAACTTGGAAACTACCAGGAATTCAAAAGCCCCTCAGGCCAAACAAGCTGTAAAGTCCAGGCCTGGTCTGCAGCTGCCATGCTTGATCTGTTAACTGAAGAATCAGAATTTGATAACTTTTTTAACCCCCTCTACCTATTCTGGCAAAAGATATTGTTAAAATATAACCCCTGGAAAACACTCCCTGCCCTTACCAAAAACCTCTAAATTTTGCTAAACTTCTCACATGATAATTTTAGGAATTGAAACAAGTTGTGATGAAACAGCTGCAGCTGTTTTAAAAAAAGATGGGAATAGGATTGAAATCCTCTCAAATGTAATTGCTTCTTCTGCAAAGCTTCAGCAAAAGTTTGGAGGCATTATCCCTGAACAGGCAGCCAGGGAACAGCTAAAATCCATCATCCCTGTAATAAAGGAGGCCCTCGCAGAAGCTTTCCCACCTCCCACCTCTCACCTCCCACCTCCTGTCGACGCTATAGCTGTCACCCAAGGCCCAGGCCTAATTGGCTCACTTTTAGTTGGAGTAGAAACAGCCAAAGTTTTATCTTTAACTTGGAAAAAACCTTTAATCCCAGTTAACCATTTAATCGGCCACTTTTATGCAAATTGGATAACATCAGCGGTTTCAAGGGGTGGCGGCAAACGGGGTGCCCCAAAAACTGCCCGCAGCGAAGTTGCTACAAGCGAGGACATTTTTGGGGCTGTTGGCCGACAGGACCCCGAGAAACCTACCTTTCCATGTATTGGCCTACTAGTCTCAGGAGGACATACAGATTTAGTCCTATTTGAATACCACAATAAATATAAATACTTAGGTGGAACCAGAGATGATGCAGCAGGCGAATGCTTTGATAAATGCGCAAGGCTTCTAGGGCTTCCTTACCCAGGAGGCCCCCAAATCTCAAAACTTGCTAAGTCTGGCAACCCAAAATCCTTTAACCTCCCCCGCCCCATGATAAACTCTAATGACTTTGATTTTTCCTACTCAGGCCTAAAAACAGCAGTAAGTAACCTTGTTTCGAGGGGTGGCGCGAAGCGGGGCGCCCCAAAAACTACCCGCAGCGACGAAGTTAGGAGCGAGGACATTTTTGGGGCTGCGTCGCGACAGGACCCCGAGAAACCTACAACTAGTACTTTTGAATCTGACGAGCGATTCTCTGACCTTTGCGCTTCTATTGAACAAGCAATTCTTGAACCATTGGTAGTAAAAACCCTCAAAGCTGCAAAAAAATATGATGTTAAATGCATTATTTTAGGCGGAGGTGTTGCAGCCAACCAAAAACTCACAGAAAATTTGAAATTAGAAATGAACAAGTTCTTTTCTCCGAAAAATAGAAATTTGAAATTGGGTATTGAACTCTTTATTCCACCTCCAATACTTTGTACAGACAATGCTGCCATGATTGCCTCAGCAGCTTTTTTTATCGCGGAGCGGGAGAACTCTGGACTCATTGAAGAAAGAGTATCTCCTACAGAGCTCCAGACCAACCCAAACCTATCCTTATCTATTTAACCTTGATTTTTATTCAAAAGTAGCTATAATACTTTTGTAAGATATCTTACAAAACGCTCATACCATTGATAATGGTAGAGCGTATTTTTTATGGATAATGAACCAGAAATAGATGCCCATCCTGAAGTAATCGATACTATAGTGAGAGAAGGAACTATCATATTAGCAGAATCTAAACTCTCGCAAACATCCCCAGAGGCTGCAAAATTATCCTGGCTTATGAGAACTGACCTTAGGATCTTTGGTGTCCCAAATACTGACAATTTAAAAAGATTTTTTGAAATAAATGACTTAGGAGCTGAAATTACTATTAGGTGTATTGGAATACCCCTAATAGATTTATACCAGCCAGAGGATACTTTAAGAGGAGTTTTTGACAAATTAGAAAAAGATAAAAATACAGAGTAATTTTAAATATACTTGATTTTTTCCCTCTTCTCCCTCTATACTCCCCTCATTCATTCAGGTTCTTGGATGAATTCTTTTTTTGTGGGAAAATACCTATATGGACAAAACTTATGATCAAACAAGGGTTGAAGAAAAATGGTATAAATTTTGGGAGGAAAATAATCTCTTCGCTCCAGAAATAAACCCAGATGGTAATCCCTACACCATAATCCTCCCTCCCCCCAATGCCAACGCAGACCTTCATTTAGGCCATGCCATGATGAGCGTGGAAGATATTCTAATAAGGTATCGCAGGATGAAAGGGGATGCAGCCCTCTGGCTTCCAGGTTCTGACCATGCAGGTTTTGAAACTCAAGTAGTATTTGAAAGAAACCTCCAAAATGAAGGAAAATCCAGGTTTGATTTTGACAGGGAAACCCTTTATAAGATGATCTTTGAATTTGTACAAAATAATAAATCCAAAATGGAAAACCAGCTAAGAAGGCTTGGTTTTTCTATGGATTGGTCAAGAGAAAAATTCACCCTGGATGAAGATATTATTAATATTGTCTATCAAACTTTTAAGAAAATGTCTGATGGTGGATTAATTTATAGAGCAAACAGAATTGTAAATTATTGCACCAAACATGGTACCTCCTTTTCAGATTTAGAAGTAGTTTATGAAGACAGAAAATCTCCACTTTATTACATAAAATATGGCCCCCTGACTTTAGCTACTGTTAGGTTAGAGACTAAATTTGGAGATACAGCAGTTGCTATCCACCCAAATGACGAAAGATACAAAGAGTATATTGGAAAAGAAATAGATATAGAGACAGTTTTAGGCCCTGCCAAAATTAAAGTCATCTCAGATGAAGCAGTAGATAAAGATTTTGGAACAGGAGTTGTTAAAGTCACCCCAGCCCACTCAGCAACAGATTTTGAAATTGGCCAAAGACACAACTTAGAAGTTAAACAAGTCATAAACTTTGATGGCAAACTGAATGAAAAAGCTGGCAAGTTTGCAGGGATGAAGGTAAAAGAAGCAAGGGCTGCTATTGCAGAAGAAATGCAAAAAAAAGGATTAATAGAAAAAGTAGATGAAAATTATCAAAATAGGGTAGCAGTCTGTTATAAATGTGGCACAGAGATTGAACCTCTCCCTATGGAACAGTGGTTTATTAAAATTGACTCTCTTGCTAAAAATGCTCTGGAGGTTGTTGAAAAAGGTGAAGTTAAAATTTTCCCTAAAAATTACACCTCCACTTATTATCAATGGATGAAAAATATTAAAGACTGGAATATATCTAGACAAATTGTCTGGGGTATCCAAATCCCAGCCTGGAAATGCAAAGACTGCAATGAGTGGGTAGTTACAAAAGGTGAAGAACCCAACGAGTGTCCTAACTGCAAATCTTCTACTATAGAAAGAGATCCAGATGTTTTTGATACATGGTTCTCCTCAGGCCAGTGGCCCTATGCCACTTTAATGACCACAAAACCAGGTGATTTTGAAAAATTTTATCCAACTGCTGTTATGGAAACAGGCAGAGATATCCTTTTCTTCTGGGTTGCCAGAATGGTTATGTTAGGCCTTTATAAAACAGGCAGTATTCCTTTTAAAGATGTCGTTTTACATGGGACAGTTTTAGATCCATTAGGAAAAAAGATGAGTAAATCAAAAGGCAATGTTGTAAACCCCATGGACCTTGCAAACCAATATGGTGCAGACGCACTAAGAATGGCCCTTGTTTATGGAAATGCTTTTGGTCATGACCAGGCCCTCTCCCACCCTAAACTTCAGACCATGAGAAATTTTACCAATAAACTCTGGAATATTGGAAGATTTTTAATAGAGTTTAAACCAGAAGATTCCACAACAGAAATCTCAAATCATGAAGATGACAAAGCTATTTTAAAAAAGCTTGATGAAACAATAAATAAAGTTACAGCTGCACTGGATCAGTATAGATTCCATGATGCAACTGACACCCTTTATGAATTTATCTGGCATGAGTTTGCTGATAAATATATCGAGTCTACTAAGGAAAGAAGATCAGAAGCCCAACCCACTTTAGAGTATGTTTTCAAAACCTCTCTGGAACTCCTCCACCCCTTCATGCCCTTTATCACAGAGGAACTCTGGCAACGCCTTCCTCATGAAGGCAAATCCATCATGATTACCTCTTGGCCTACCTCAAAATAAACTCTTTTTAAAAATTTCTGCGGATAATTTGCAATGAATTTGCGGGAATATTACTCTTGAGATTTCTCTTCACCCTCACCACTTACAGCTACCTCTCCCTCTCCACCTTCAGCAGGAACTTGCCCTTCTACTCCTTCAGCTCCCTCTTCACCCTCAACTACTGGAGTCTCACCAACTTCTCCCTCAGCCTCTAATGCAGCCTCTGCTTCAGCTTCCTGCTCCTCAAGCAAAGCCTTCATCTCCTCAGTCACAGCTGTATCAAGTTTTACAACCACCTCTTCAGATTCTGCTAAAACATTTAACTTCTCTCTGTCATAATTTAACTGGGAAACTAAAATTGTATCTCCAATATTTTTTAGAACTTCTATATTAACTTCAAAATTTTCAACTAAGTCTGTTGGCAATGCCTCTACCTGAACCTCATTTAAAGTTTGCAGTACAACTGTATCTCCCATCTTCACAGACTCTGGCTCATCACCAATTAAAACAATTGGTACAGGAACAGTAACTTTCTCCTTTAAATTAACCTGGTAAAAATCTATATGAAATAAATCCCCTGTTCTTGGGTCAAGTTGTACCCCTCTTATTAAGACAGGTCTAACCTTCTCCTCTCCAATTCTTAAATCAACTAAACCTGTCTCCCCTGCTTCTTTTAAAACCTTTAAAAAATCAACCCCTTTAACAGAAACATGCTCTGTTTCAAGCTTATTCCCATAGACATGTCCGGGGACTATTCCATCCCTTCTTAATAATTTAACTTTTTTTCCAAGAACTTCCCGCTCCTGTGCTTTTAATGCAATACGATCCATGCAGGCCATTATACATAGAATTGATCTCAAAAACAACATCGCTTTGAGCTTTTTTATTTTTTCTATGAAGTTCCACGGCTAAAGCCGTGGTATCTTCTCAGTACAGCTTCACAGCAAAAAGCTGTTCGCTGACCGCTTCGCGGTAAAAGCATTCATCCACGGATGAATCCATGATGTTCTGCTTTTTGCTGATAATAGACTTAGCTCAACTGGGCTTTTTGGCTATCACTCTAAATAACAATTTTAGTAATGACCAAAAAGCCCAAAAAACCTACGTGGAATAGAGTCCTCAAAAACCCCAAATGGGTTTGGTCAAACAGCCTCAGATTGTGACATAATTTGTTAAAACCCAATTCTTGGAGTCCTGTGGATATCTCAATATTAATTTAAAATTCACAATTAGAAATTTGAAATGAAAATTAAATATATAAATTTAAAATTTACTAAAAATTTGAACTTTAGAATTAAAAATTATTTCTGTTGGATATTAATAAGATAAATCAAATCTTTTCCTAAATCAGAATTTACTTTTAGCTCCTGTGCACCAGAATTACTTACACTAAACCCACTTTTAACATCAAAATTAATAGGATAGGTTAAATTCCACTCCAAAGGATCTGCCTCTGTTCCGGGCTGCTTAAAAATCTCCAGTCTATAACTATTTTCCCCTTCTTTAAAAGATAATCCCTTAGGCAATTCATAAAATAAAAATAAACTTTTTTGCTCTTTAGGGGCAACCTCTAAAAGCGCAGAAACACCTGACCTTCCATAATCTGTAAAACTTGAAAATCTTTTAGTGTAGTCTATCTCGCCAAATAAAGCTTTTGTTAATTTAGCCCCCTGGGGTAAATAAACCCTAAGCCTATTTTTGTATTTCCCTGCAGGGAAAACTTCAGAAGGACTATTGTTTTTATAATTAATAGTTAGCTTATGTTGCACCTGTCCCTCTTTTCCAAATGTAGTCTCCAAGTTATATTTTCTTTGCAGAAAAAAATTAGATTTATTAGCCCCCATATTTGACTCAACAACTCCCAAAAAATCATTTGTCTGCCCAATATCAGAAACTGCTCCTCTTGGAAATACTCCTGCCCAATTAGTAGAGGTTAAATAAGAAAAAAGTGTTGGGTCATCCAGATACACCAACATATGTTTTTGGTTTAAAGACTCAGATATAGCTTGTATTATTGCAGGCCAATTCTGGTTCGAAAGATAAAAAACTTTGTTAAATAGCTGGGACTGCAAAGAAACTAAATAATTTTTTTTGGCTTGCGACCCTGGGAAAAAACTAACCTCAGCATGTGAAATAACTTTTTCAAATAGATTCCCGCTATCTACAAAATCACCATATTCTGATAAATTAAGCCCCTTAACTGCAGACAAAAGTTTAGATGAGGCAGATAAATCCATAGCAATAACTCCCTGTACAGTCTCCCCTGCTTCTTTCCTGTAAAAAAATTCAGCCTGCCTTGCAGAAGTTGGAAAATCAGGGTCAAAGTTTGAATCCCGCAGATACCACCTGTTAACTCCTAAATCACTTTTAAACTCTGCAGGTGGCTCAATTACATCTTGTAGTCCCCCATCCAGATTATAGATATCATCAACTAAAATATTAGTTATCTTCCCATTTTCAAAAGATATCTTTCCATAAGAACCAATAAACCCTCCTGTTGGCCTAAGTTCCAAATTATTCTGAAGCAAAATTAAATAAGTTTTTTTAGAACCAACTGCAGTTAACTCTGGTAAAAGGTTTGATGCAACTCTAGCTTGTTCCACCAATTGCCTGTAGTAGTTAAGCTTATTCCCTAAATCTAAAATTCTTGTTTGCAAAACTTCAGGATACTTATTTACAAACTCCTCATTAGAAAAACTGGAAGAAACTTTAGATAACTTATTAGTAGCAGCAGATAACTCAACCTGGGCTTTTTCATATAAAGGTTTTGGGTCTAAGTTTTGCTCACCTGAAATTACTTTAGTGGTTACAAAAAGTGCCTGACTTCCTGAAACTGCATACTCTACCCCTGAAATGCCCTCCTCAGTCAAATCAAGCATCTGTTCAACATCAGTTAACTGATTGCTCGCTACACCCAACCTTTTAAATACCTTTAATGAATCCACCAAATCAGCAGTTGACTGCAGACTATTCTTTGCAAGTTTTACCTCCTGCAAAGACTTTTCAAACTCCCCACTTTCTAAATATTTTACAGAATTATTAATTCTGTACCTGATAGTCAGTCCCCCAACTACTAAATTTATTAAAGGATACAAAAGTGCAAAGACAATAAATAATGTAACTACCAAAAACTTAAATCTTTCACTTTTTCTCCCTCGCTTATCCGCATTTTCTGACTTATCACTTTCCTCCTCCTTTGCTTTTTCACTATTCACTATTCCCTGTTCCCTATCCCCTATATTCTTAAAAGACCACCTCTTTCCTAAATCCTTGTAGTCCTCTACTTCCTTTTTTGGCACCTCAACCTCATTCTCCTTAAAATATGCAATAGTTTTTTTTAAACCACTTATTAAACCATGTCTTGGTTTCCAGTGAAGCTCCCTCATTGTTTTTGATAAGTTTGGTGAGGGCCAGGAAGGAAGCTCAGTCGCTTTAAAATCCCTAGACTCATACCACAGTGGATCAAGTAAAATCTGCTTAATTTCTGAAACCTTAACAGGGTACAAAAGTGCTCCATCATAAATTTTATTGGAAGTAGACCCGGATAAAACTGATTTAACTATTAATGAAACAGCATCCTCAACATAAAGGCTTCTGGTAATAAAATCCCTACTCTCATCATGTTCATGAAGTTTATCATTCAAAGATGCTTGGATTAATGCAATAGTTGGGTCCTCAAACGAAAAATTCATTCTTGGTCCATACAAAGAAGAAAGTCTTAATACCCTTCCATTAAGTCCATTTATCTTTACATATTTTGCAAAATCTTTTTCAGTTCCCTTCAAAAGTTTCTGATGTGTTTCTAACTTGTTTGAATAAAGTTCGATTGAGGAAACTAAAACTATTTTGGTCTTTTTATCAATAGTCTCATTTAATTTTTTTGTAACCGTTAGGATGTTTTCAATTCCGAATTTATATTTATCAGGGTCATCATCCTCTAGGGTAATAAAAAGGTAGTCAAGCCTTGGTAAGTTATTTAGTGCATCATTTTTTAATATTGAAGGGCTGACAATTGACTCAACTAGCAGGTGAAACCTATTATTTTTTATAGAATCGTATAAGTTAATTTTTTTTCCTGATTTAAAATCATCAATTCCAATAACCTGAACATCTTTATCTAAAAGGTAATCACTGACGTGAGAACCAATAAAGCCTGCAACCTCCACGACCAAAGCAATAGGTGAATTGCGCGAAACTAGAATGCGCGATTTATCATTTAGTGAATTGGCAGTATCCATTACATGTAAATGGTACCCCGTGGGAGAGACTGTTTCAAGAGAGGCAAACGGTATCGCAGTAGTTTATCGGGAATCTAAAGCCTTGTTGGCTAGGCTATCAGCTCTTTTGTTTTGTTCGCGGGGAATGCTTTTGTAGGTTATGTTCCCAAGATCCATCTCTAAATTTTTAATTTTATTAAAAATTTCTTTAAGTCTTAAGTTTTTAATTTTATATACACCAGCAAGTTGTCTAACTATTAGTTGCGAGTCAGCAATCAATTGAATATTAAGTGGCTCACCTTTATAAACATTTTTCTTAAGATATGCAAAAGCTTCTAAAACTGCTGTATATTCTGCCACATTATTAGTATTCACCCCAATCTTTCCTCCATGCTCATGCAAGACTTCTCCATCCTTCTTTATTGAATATCCAAAAGCAGCGGGTCCAGGATTCCCTCTTGATGCCCCATCTGTAAAAACTGTAATCATCTTTTTGTTTGAAAAAGGAAAGATAAAAATACCATCTGCATTACTAAAATTAAATACTCAGATAAAACAGTCACTACAGAAGCTCCATAAAAAGAGTAAACAGGAATCAGTTTTAAATTTAGAACTAAGTTAAAAATAAAACCTATTATGTAAATTATCATCATCACCTTATATCTTTTTAAAGTCATAAACACCCAGATATATAAAGCTGATAAAAAAAATGCCGGCATAGATACTGATAAAATTCTCAAGACCTCTTTTGACCCCAAAAAACCCTCACCACCTATTACTGAAATTATCAGTGGAGTACTTATCCATAAACTAACTGTCACCAAAACTCCCAGAATAAACATTAAGACTGTTGCCATATAAATATGTGTAGTAAACTTTTTAAAATTCTCCTCATAAGTTTTAAGCATCTTTGGATAAAATGCATTCATTATAAAAGTAGGGATTACCAAAATTGTTTGAAACACACTGTAAGCCAGATTATAAATCCCAACATCTGCTAATGGTTTTAAGGAAGATAAGATAAAAGTATCAATTCTAAAATAAACTGTATTAATAAGAAGCGTTGCAGATACAGCCCAGGCATTTTTTAAAGTAGCAAATGGATATTTAAAATCAAGTTTAGAAACCCTAAATTTATAAAACTTCTCAACTAAAATATCTGCCACCATCACATTAATAATCCATCCCACAGCAGGTCCAATCAGCAAAAAAGGGACAGGGGCTTTAATGTTTATTAAAAGTAGGGTAGTTAAAGTAAGTGCCAAAATCCCAAGAGATGAAGAAATAATTGACCTCTCGTAATTTAAATGCTTTTGAAAAATCAAATTGAAGCTGTTAAGAAGCCCGAAACAAACTACAGAGGTAGCTCCAATTAATATAGCCTGGGAAAAATCAAAACTATTAAATGGAAAAAAGGGGAGTATCAATATTGAAGTTAGTCCAAGGATTAACCCCCAGGCCAGTCTGAAATTAAATAGTTTGTTTGCCTCTTCATGATGTTCTGAAAGCCTTGATAAAACATAACCATTAAGACCTAAATCTGCAAACAGATAAAAAAAGTTAAGATAAGTTAAAGCCAGGGTATAAAGCCCAACCCCTTCTTTGCCATAATTTCTGGAGAGTAACCCCAAGATTAAAATTGTAGACAGGGAACTTAAAGCTTTCCCAAAAACCTGCCAGCTAGTCTGTTTAATAACTTTTCTTATAACTTCCATTAAAATATTCTAGCATGGATAATCCCCAGATTAAAAATAGCAGTCTTTGTCCAGTAGGCAGGGTTAAAAAGTAATGGTCAAACATCCCTAAAAAAAATATACTTCCAAAACAAAACAACAATACTTTAGAAAACTCCTCATCTTTCTTTTTCCAAAGCCTAAACATTGGATACCCCAACAACCCCAATATCCCCAATAACCCCAAAAGCCCGCTCTCAGCCAGCACAAGAAGCCCAATATTATGCACAGGCTGCAAAAATCTACTTGGCCCTGAAATAAAACTTTCTGTAATTTCATTAATAAAATTGTTTATTCCCACCCCAAACAAAGGATTTTGCCAAAAAAGTTTTATAGAAACCTCATTAAGCTCTTCTCTTCTTAAAATAGATAAGCTGTCAAAATTAAATACACTTTCAAACCTGACATACAAAAAGGGGAGGGGAATAAGAAGCAGTAATATAAGTAATTTAATTTTCTTTCTAAAATATAAAAAAGCCTCAGCCAGTAAAACTAAAATTCCAGCTCTTGAAAAAGAAAGAAGAGTAGCTATAACTCCCAATCCCAACACTAAAACCCTAATCCTTCTGTTCCCTCTTATCCCCCTAATCCCCCAACTTATTAAAGCCAGGCTTAACACCAAAAATCCTGCTAAAACATTTGGGTGGGGTAAAGTTGAATAAGGCCTTAGATAAACATTCCCATAAAAATTAAATGTAGCAATTGAAGGGGTAGATAAACTAAAACTTCTCTCACCCAATATCCAAAGCCCCAAAGACCCTCCCTTTAAAAACTGGAAGATTGCAATCACTGAAACTAAACTTAAAGACAAACCCAACCCCCAAACTAACTCTTTTTTTATCTCAACCAGCTTCTTGGAGCTAATATATAACCCAAAAAACCCTGTTAAAAATAACTGTTCCAATCGTACTAAACCACCCAAAACATTAGAAGCCCCAAGCAAAGATAACCCCTGAGTCAGTAAAAATAAAAGCAGTAGACTTAAAGCTTTTGTATTTAATTTAGGTTTACTTAATATCCAGACAATAACAAGTCCTATTAAACATAAATCCCACAAATATAAAGTAGGGGACAGGTAATCAATTTTTAAAGAATAAATAAAACTAAACTGTGGCCAAAAATGTTTACCAATTTGTGTAGGAAGAAAAAAAATAATCAGGAAAAATAAAGCTTGCTCTATTTTTTTTTGGGTTTGTAGTACGCTTCGCTTGTAGTTCATTGTCCGTTGAAAGTTACTGTGAACTATGAACTAATAACTAACAACTATTCTGGGCTAATAACCAAATGTCTCTCTGCCCCTTCACCAACACTCTCAGATTTAACCCCACTAGTACCCTCAATAGTCATATGTATAATTCTTCTCTGCCATGCAGGCATTGGCAAAAGTTCCATTGGCTCTTTAGTATCTAGAACTTTCTGCGCCCAACCCCTGGCTTTATGTGCCAGCTCTTCCTCTTTGCTTCTTCTCCAGCCGGAAACATCAATTATTACCCTTTGTGACTGATCACCCATCTGTCTGGAAACAATTAAATTTATAATAAGCTGCAAGGCAGATAGAGTTTCTCCGCCTCTGCCAATTAATAACCCGCTCTCTGCCAAATCAATTGAAACAAATACCCCCTCAGATTTTTCTTCCACCTCAAAGGATCCCTCAAGGGAAAGTAAGCTTAAAATATTTTCTAAAATCTCTGAAGTTTTCTCTTCCATGGTTTGATACTATAACACAAAAATTTAAAATTTGAAATTTACAATTTGAATTCAAATTTAAAATTAAAAATTGAAAATTCTATTTACCTAGAGGTCTTAATCTACTTACAAATTCTTTCATCCCTCCCCATCCCCCTACCCTATACTGATGATAAATCCCAAGTAAAGTAAATGTATTCCAGTAAATTGACAACCCAATTGGGAAAGAAAATGCAAAATATCCAATCATCACAGGCATCAGATAAACCATCTGTGACTGCACAGCAGCTGCAGCATCTGAAGCTTCATCTTTTTCTTTTTTCTCTTTAGGGCTATCCTTGGGATAAACTTTTACAGGAGTAGGTACCATCATCTTAGACTGAAAAAACTGTAAAAGCCCGGTAATTATAGGTATTAAAAGCACAAATACCCCAACTGCTGCAAAATCAGAAGGCTTACTGCCTAAATTAAACCCTAAAAAGTGAGGGTCAGGCGGTGAACTTAAATGCCAGGAACTATTATATAAAACCTTATTAATCCTCTCCAGTCCATTAGCCCCGTCAAACATTGCTAAAATTACCTGATAGAGTGCAATTAAAATAGGCAGCTGAATTAGCGCAGGTACACACCCTCCTGCAGGGTTTACTCCATGCTCTTTATATAAATCCATCTGGGCTTTAGCCAAAGCCTGTTTATCATCCTTGTGTTTATTTTTTAACTGATCCAGGTGAGGCTTCATATCTGCCATCTTTTTAGCAGACTTAAGCTGGGAGCTCATAAAAGGCCATATCAAAAGCCTAATCCCAATAGTCATTATAATGATTGCAAACCCTAAAGCCCCTGCAACCCCCAAAGACTCCAGTGCCCTAATTATTAAAACTAAAAGGTTAACTAAAGGTGCAAAAAAAAGTGTATTAAAAAGATCAAATATTATCTGCAAGAAATTATCCTCCTAATTCCCAAAAAGCTTCCCCTAATCACCCCAAACTCCCTAATTGCCCTCTTGGTGTATTCAGAGCAGCTCACAGGATACCTGCAGGCACCACCAGGTGCAAGAAACATTAAAATTCCTCTGTCAAAGGATAAATACTTTTGATAAAACTCAATCAGTCTTATGGATATCATTAATTTTTCCAAGCTCTAAACTTAAATCATCTGTGCTGCCCTGTAAAATTTGGGCTCTAGGCATGATAACTAAATTAAGACCTCTTTTCAAGGACGGATATATCTTTTTCAAAACTTCAAAGCAAAGTCTCTTAGCTCGATTTCTATCAACTGCTTTTTTGAAATTTTGTTTTGAGATTGCTACTCCAACTAAAGGTTCCTCCTCACCCTTAAACTTATACATTACTTTAAAATTATGGGTATTAATTTTTACACCACTTGCTACAAATTTAAAATCTTTAGAAAGGTTAAGTCTTTTTGCCTTTGGAAGCATTATATAGAAAGCCTAATTCTACCCTTTAAAATCCTTCTTTTTAAAACCTTAATTCCTCCGGCAGTAGCCCTCCTGGACATAAATCCATGCTTCTTAGCTCTCTTTAGTTTTTTAGGCTGATATGTTCTTTTAGTCGACATGGCAAGTAGTATACAAAATTAAATATCAAATAGCAAAAATCAAATATTTTTTATCTTTAATATGTATCTTTAATAATTACTTTTTAATTTTTGATCTAGTTGTTAATAGTTTCGCCATCTTTCATGTGGATAACTTCTCCACTAAAATCTTACACACTTATGGATACTCAAAAAAATTGGAATAAAATCCTGGATATCATTAAAAACCAGGTCAGCGCTGTTAATTTCAAAGGTTGGTTTTCTAAGACTGAGGCAGCAGAAATCTCTGACACTCAAATTACCATAAAAGTTCCTTCAGCATTTTTTAAAGATCAGCTAATTCTAAAATACAATTCTATCATTAGGTCTTCTGTTAATGAGGCTTTGGGCAAGGACTTAAAACTAAACTTTATTATTGATTCAACCATTTCTGAAAAAATAAATTCACAAAAAAAGGGGAGGGAGGAAGAAAATGAAGACAGTTTTTTTTCTCTTCCCCAATCCCAACCTCAACCAGTCTCAAACTTAAACTCTAAATTTACATTGGAAAATTTTGTTGTCGGATTAACCAATAACCTGGCTTATGCAGCAGCCCAGGCAGTAATTCAAAACCCTGGTATCTCTTACAACCCTCTTTTTATTTACGGACCCTCAGGAGTGGGCAAAACCCACTTAATGCAGGCTATCGGTAATGCTCTTCTTAAAAAAAATCCTTATTTAAAAATAATCATTGCTCCCTCAGAAAAATTTATGAACGATTTTGTCCAGTCTATTCAAACGAAAAAAATGGGTGATTTCCGGTCAAAATACCGTAATTGCGGCCTTTTTTTAATAGACGACGTCCAGTTTATCTCCGGCAAAGATTCAACACAGGAAGAATTTTTTCATACTTTCAATGAAATTCATTCTAAAAACCTCCAGATTGTCTTAACCTCTGATAAACCACCCAATGAAATTCAAAAATTAGAGCCAAGGCTTTTATCCCGTTTTCAGGGCGGGCTGATGGTCGATATCCAACTCCCGGATTTTGATACCAGGATGGCTATCCTAAAAGCTAAGTTAACAGAAAGGGGAGAAAGCCTCCCTGAAGACATATTAAACTTAATTGCAGAAAACATAGTTTCTAATACCAGAGAACTTGAGGGCAAACTTATCCAGATTCTTCAAATGAGCAGGTTAAAAGGAGAGACCCCAACCTTAGACTCGCTCAAAAATATCTTAGGAAAGCCTCAAAACACAAATAGCAAACTAGACCACAGGAGAGTTTTATCAACAGTTAATAACTATTTTAATTTAAAACTTGCAGATCTTACTGGACCAAGACGCCAAAAGGAATTAGTCCTGCCCCGTCAGCTTGCTATGTACATACTTCAAAAGGAGTGTGGGTTACCCCTGGAAAGGATAGGGGAAATCCTTGGAGGAAGGGATCACACTACCATAATGCACGGAGTGAGCAAAATTGATAAAGCAGCTCAAAGGGATAGGGAAATCCAGCGCCTTTTAATAGAATTAAAACACCAGCTGACAAACTAGTTTTCCACTACTTATCCCCAACTTATCCACAAACTTTTCCACTAAAAAAGTCGCTTTTTCAACACGAAACTAAAACGAATCTAAAGCGCTTTTTCTTCACTTTCCCACCTATACACATTATCTAATTCTATGACTACTATATTAAATAATATAAAGAATTAATCTAATCTTTTGGTGGATATCTAAAATATATGTTAAAATCATTCCTTACCTAATGCCCGATTCAAATACTCTTCTAATAGGAACAATTCTTTTAGTAATTATCACTGCATATCTTTTAGGAAGATCTCATTCAAAAAAATCCTCAAAGGATATTCCACAAGACTTAATTGATCTATATAGACAAGTAGAAGGATTACCTCTAAAGGTGTTGCAAACTATCCAGGGTTCAATAAACCCAAACAAAGGAAAAATGGCAGAGCTTTTAACCTATGCAGAACTCCGCTACGACTATGATAGAATCATACCCTTAGGCTGGCCAATTGATTTTATCGGAATTAAAAATAATGAGCGCATAGACTTTATAGAAATAAAGTCAGGTACAGCCTACATCTTGACAAAAGAAGAAATTCATATTAGAAACCTTATTACACAAGGTAAAGTCTCATTTAGGTTAATTAAAGTTACAGAAGAAGAGATAAACCAATTTGTAAACTCTGCCCGGAGAAAGGATGAGTAATAGTTTTGAGAGTTAAAATTCAACAATCTGATCTGCTACCTGTTTTACAATCTGTTTCCCGGTCTGTTGGGGTTAAATCTACCCTGCCTGTATTAGCCAATATCTTAATCCAAACCCAGTCTGGCAAACTAAAACTTTCTGCCACAAATTTAGAGATAGGGGTTGTTGAAAGAGTAAATTGTGAGATTTTAGAAGAAGGGGAGATAACTATACCCGCCAGGACTTTTTTAGAGATTATCCAGGCACTGCCATCCGAAGAAATAGATATAGAAGCCACCCCTGAGATATTAAAAATCACAGCCAAAAATTTTTCAGCAAATCTTAATGGTATACAAGCCTCAGAGTTTCCCACCATCCCTTTGTCTTCTGAAAAATCAGTCGATATTAAAGCAGATATTCTTAAAACCTCCATTCCTCAATTAAGTTTTGCAGCAGCCTCTGATGAAGGCAGGCCAGTCCTGACAGGCATCTTAACTGAATTAAAAAAAGACAGCTTAGAGCTTGTAGCCACTGATGGTTTCAGGCTTGCCAGAAAAACTGTTAAACTGGAAGGATCCCAGGACTTAAGCCTCAGGGTTTTAATCCCAAGAAGAACTTTTGAAGAGGTTGTAAGACTTATCAGTGAGCAGCAATCGAATGGGGAAGATGAAACAATCAAGATATCCACATCTGAAAATCAGAACCAAATAATCTTCAAAATAGGCCTCACAGAGGTATCCTCGCGTCTTATTGAGGGAAACTTCCCCAGCTGGGAAAAAATTATTCCCGTAAATATTGAAAATAGAACTATTATAGACAGGGATGCGCTTCTAAAAGCAGTCAAATTAGCCTCAGTCTTTGCCCGTTCTGAATCAAATATTATAAAAATTCAAACCCAAAAGAATGCTCTAAAACTATCCTCAGAAGCCAAAGAACTGGGTGCCCAGGAGTCAAGTGTAGAAGCAGATTCAGAAGGTACAGAAATAACCATTGCTTTTAACTCCAGGTTTTTAATAGAAGCGCTCTCTGCCACTACCTCTGCTCAGATAAGTATAGAATTTTCAGGATCTCTCTCCCCAGCCCTTATGAAGCCTGTAGGTGAAGAAGGCCTTCAGTATGTTGTTATGCCTATTAGATTGAGTTAGAAGCAAATTTATAATTTGAAATTCGAAATTTATAGTGAAATATTAATTTTTAATCATTTAAACTTTAAAATTCAATAAAAATTAAAAATTGTAAATTAAAAATTCCTACACCCCTCTGTACTCAATGGTCTTAAAATGGTATGTAAAGGATTCTTTTAAAACCTTTTTTCCATCAAATTTAGATTCAGGCAAAATAGCAAAAGTATAAGTTGTTCCAAGTGTAAAAGGCTTGATTGGAATAACCCTTACAGTCTTTCTATCCTCTGATAATTTAACTTCATAATCTTTAAACTCAGGTTCAAATTTATGTTTAAATTCACCTTTATTTTCTACAGGGTAGTTAAAAGTAAACTCTAAAGTTTGGGTAGGTAAAATTGTAGCCTCATCTAAAGGACTAGGAGTTGTAGAAACCACTCTGATATTCTCACTTTGTGTTTCATCCCCAACAGGAGGAGCAGGGTTAAAAGGATAAAACCCTCTTTGAAAAATAACTATCAAAGCAGCCCCAAGCGCTAAGATTGATATAATTATTTTTTGTTTCAAAGAAAGGCTATTCATTATTCAGGTGTGCTTATGTAATCAATTGTATACTGAGTATAAGGTATTTCTAAAGCCCCAAGTTTATCTAAAACCTCTTTTTTAAACTGTTCATTTTGCGCCTCAATAGATGTTGATGAATTTGTTTGCGGGTAAAGCTTAGCTGTAAACTTTTTTGTATTTGTATCAAACGATACAAAGTAATTTGTAGCTTGTATGGGCAGTTTATTTAGCCAGGGATAAGTTGCATCAATTTCTTTAATCCCTTCAGCATAATTTCTATCAGCAGCCGCCTGTTCTTTTATTTGATCTTCTGTTGATATTATCTGCTGGCTGGATGTACTAAATGAAAATTCATGAGTTTTCCCCAAATGACTTATACTTATTTGATACTTTTGGTTGGCTTTGAGAGGGAAAGAGGGAGTAAGAGTAAAAATTCTGCCATCATTAGACCATCTGGATACTCCGCTAAATTCTGGGTTTGAACTAAGCTTCACAAACCCTTGATCCCTCTGATTTAACGGAGTTGAAAATGAAACTGAAATATCAGAAAAAATCCCTACTTGCTGCTGGTTATCAGAAGGAATAGTTGAGGTTATATTTACTTCTCCAGGCTGGGTAATTTCAGGTGGTGTCTGAATTTGTCCTGTTCCTCTCCTGAAAAAAAGAACTACCCCAAACACAATTATAATTAAGACTAATCCAATTAAAATATATCTTGGCATAATTTTATTATATCCCACCAAATCCTCTAACAGGATAAAGTGTACTATCAATATTCCAACCAGTTATCGTATGTTCTCTTGTGATATTGCTTGAATTCGAGTCAAGCGTTACTAATCTGCCATTGCCTCTCTGGTCTACAGAAATTTCTTTAATTAAATTCACGTGTTCAAAATTTGTATGGACTCCATCTGTTTTTTCCATAAACATAGCATATCCGGGCTGAACCTGAGCCAAATCCTGCTTGTTATTTTGGTAATCGATATACTTATAGCCTAAAGATAACCCAGTGCTTTTCCACCACTTTCTCATTTGGACTACAGCAGCATGATCTTCTCTATCTAAGCCCTCATACCCTGCTAAGTGGTAAGCATCTACTATTAAATGAGTGCACCAATAAATTCCTTGGACACAATTAGGAGGACAGGGTCCTGCGGAGTAAGATCCATTAGATATAATTATCGGCAGCTTATTTAGCAGGTTTTCCCAGGCTCTTTGTAAGCCATTAGTAATCTGTGAGGCCCAATCAATAATTGAACTCAAATTTCCCACACTAAAACTACACTGGCTTGGTTTTTTCTCCTCATCTGCCTCCCCAACTTTTGTACAAAAAACATTACTCTTAATATTAGTCTGCACAGGGGTATCTGGTGTTGTAACTGTTTCTGTGGTCTCAACGGACTCATCCTCTTGAGCATAGATTTGGACAGGGAATAAAGTAAGAATTAAAAAAAACAATAAAAAAATAAATTTTTTCATTAATTTCCACACCCCACTGGAATAGGATTAAATTCAACTCCTTCATTTCTTAGTTGCTCATTTAGTTCAGTGCTTAAGTAGAACACCACAGGTAAATTACAAAAACCCTCTGTATCTAGCCCCTGACTTATAAACCAATTTAAAACCTCCTGTTTAATAGCCTCTATTTCTCTTTTTTTAATCTCAACCATAAAGTAATCTGGAGTTTTAAGATACTCAATCATATAATTTTCATTATTTTGTAAAACTCCGCTTTTATCACCTAAAGATTGTATTAAAGTTCTCCTTACTCTTATATTTGCTTGAGACAAACTATCTCTTTGGGTGATTCTCTCGTAATCATTTTGAAAATTATCAATTTGCGCAGAACTAAAAGGCCTTGGAGAAATAGATACCTGGGGTATAAACGGTGACGGGGAAGGAACGATAGCTTCTTTAAAAAACACAGACCTTATAAATAAAATCACGACAACTAGAATCAGTATTACTAATGCTATTAAAGGTAGCTTCATATTATTTGGCATTAATTTATCTACACTTCCCCCATCTTTCATGAGCAGCTTCCCAGTAACACCATTTTAAGCCCAAACCAGCTATCAATTTATTGTAATTAACTGCATTTGTTGTCTGCAATTGCCACTCCACATCCCCTCTGTCATATTGACCATTTCCTCGGCCCGATGGATTCATTTGGAATAGTCCATACGCCCCCTGACCACTGGTTGAACTTCCGTTAAATGCATTTGGATTATAAGTACTCTCAAGCCTTACCACAGTCAAAAACCAAAAGTCAGCATCTACAGGGTCACTTTGTTTTAGTAAAGCATATAAGTTGTCTTTATCAAAGTTACAAGCTGGATCTCCAAAATTACCCAAAGGATTTCCTAGACGATAGGTTCCACTACAGTTATCCTGAGTAGGTGGAATATTACCTGGCTCTGGAACCGATCCCCCAGTAGTTGTTCCCTCTGCCTGATTTACCACCCAAACATCTTCTGCAGTAGGAGTAACGATTAAATTTAAAAGCTTTTTTGCCCCAGAGGCCAATCCTGAAACAGTCCAGCTGACCTGATTTTGCGCTTCATTAAACTCCCCATCAGAGCTTTTATAGGAGGTATTCTCAGGAATTTTATCTTTAACCGAAACATTAGCAACGCCACTACCTCTATTTGTGACTAAAAGTGTATATATTATATCCTCTCCATTTGGTACTTCTTTTGGCCCATCTTTTAAAATATCTATAGTTGCACGTCCTGTTACATCCTGATCTTCACCTCCACAACCCTGCAAAAATGGTGGAAATGGAGGACAAAGTGCTGTCCCTCTCTGTAGCATCGGAAATATCAACACCAAAAATAAAAGTATAATCACTACTGCAATTGCTCCCAAAACCCAGGGATTTGCCAAAAATGCCACAGTCCTAATTCTGGCTAAACTTCCTGCCCTCCCTGCCAACCTGTTCCGGATTAAATTTCCGGGTATATTTGCTCCCCCTCTTCTGCCACCAAAGCTGGGAAAACTGCTTCTATCTTCTGAACCTGCTCTTCTATTGAAAACCTCATTTGCTCCAGCAGGAGCCAGCGCCCCTGCCACAGCAGCTAAAGTTGCGTACTGCAGGTTACCCCCGCTTGCAAAATAGACTATCCCGCCTGTTATTGCCCCGCTGATTACAGGAACTGATACAGCCGGGTTTTGCAGGATCTTTCTTCCTTGGATTTTAGCTTTTGACAATGCATCCAAGACTACTGGCTTAAAAAAGTTACTTACTTCTCTTAAAACTACAGGATAATTTACCTTAGATGCACTTTTAGGTTCAACCATAACTGCTGGTGCTGCTGGTACAAATCTGGCTCTGGACTGAGGTTTTAATGATGGAGAGGCAACTTTTCTTAATGGCCTTTTAACCCCGGAAGATCCCTGAAAGGTTGTTAAAAACCTTTCCCTAAAAGTTTGAGGTGTTTGAGGGATAGGGGATGGAGGGGTGGAAACTCTTACCACCACCCCCTCTTCTGGTTTTTTTACTATTTCAGGTTTTTTCTCTGATACCCTTTTCTCAAGATTGGGAAATTAAGTTAATTTGGTCTTGGTAATATGGGAAAGTTTTAACTAAAGAAGATAGATATTCCTTAAAAGTATGACTGTCATCTTTTTTATCTCTTAAAATCCTGGCCCTAAATTGTCCATTTGTGGCATAATTCCAGAGAAAATATTTAAGTTCAGTCTTACTAGGGGCAGCCATTATTGTTATTGGTTATGGGTTCATGGTTCATTGTATCACTGGGTCTGTCAACTATGAACTACCAGCGAGCGAAGCGAGCGTACCGATAACTATTTACTGACTCTTCATATTCTCAGCAGGATTGGTAGTAATTAAAAGATGCTCATCAGGAGATGCCACAACACTCATAGCAACATGGGTAGGTCCTGCAAAAAATAACCCCTGTCCTACTCCTGCAGATAAAAGTAAAAGCTTCTCCCCCTCTGATAAATTAAACACCTGACCTACTTTTTCTATAGATGCTGGAGCCTGTTTTAGCAAAACCTGAATTGAAGAATTAGAAATAATGGCTTTTCCTCTCTCCTCAGCTAAAAAATCCTCCACATCCTGGGTTATAGTAGTCACTCCTAAATAATATTTTCTGGCTCTTTTGGCAATTCCTGTTAAAAACTCAGCAGAATCTTCATTCTGCATCATATACCAGGCCTCATCCACCACTAAAAGCCTTTTAGCTAAAGTCCTTCTCACCTTAGTCCAGATATAGTCCAAAATAAGATACATTGCCAGAGGTCTAAGCTGGTCAGCTAAATCCCTGACAGAAAACACAGTTAACTGGTTTTCTAAATTTATATTAGAAGGAGCAGAAAAGATCCCGGACAAAGATCCCTTAATAAATCTCTCCAGCCTGTATGCCAGGTCCTGGGCTTCCTTATCCTCCATCCCCACTAAAACTTTATAAAGGTCCTCCATCAAAGGGGGAGGCAGATGCTGGGTTTTAGGGTCCTGGGTAATCCCTTTTAACCTGTAAGTTGTAATTAAAGCCCTATCCAAAATTGCTGATTGGGCAGCATCCAAAGTCCCTAAAACCAGTTTTAAAAATCCTGTTAAAGACAAAATTTTTCTTCCCAGCTCATTTTCTTCATCATCTGCCACAGTTGACAGGTCAAATGGGTTTATCTTAACAGGACTCTCAGAAGAAAAGTTAATATATTCCCCCCCGGCAGCCTGACAGAGCTTTAAATACTCCTGCTCAGGATCAATTACAATCACCTGTGTCCCAAACATCATTGACCTCAAAGCCTCAAGTTTCACAAAATAGCTCTTTCCTGAACCGGACTTGGCAAAAACCACCATATTAGAATTCTCTAAAGTAAACCTGTCAAATATGATTAATGATCCATTATGCTCATTGATTCCATAAATTATCCCTTCATTTGCAGTCAGTTCAGAAGTAGTAAAAGGAAAGGTTGTAGCCAAAGATGTGGTATCCATGTTGTGGTTTAGCTGTAGAAAATCCGCTCCTATAGGCAGGGTTGAGTTAAAAGCATCCACCATCTGCAGGCTTGCCTCTCTTGCAGTAATAGACAAAGAACCCAAAGTTGAATCCACAAGTTTGGAATAATTTTCTAAATCCTCTGAGTTTTTGGCAGGTACAGTTACATAAAGCCCTAATCTAAAAAACCTCTCAGCCCCTTTGACCAGCTGCTCCTGTAGAGATTTTGCATCATCTAAAGCCACCTGGACAGCAGGGTCAATTGCCCGTCCCCGCTCCATATCAGTCTGGATTGTCGCCTCCATCTCAGCAATCTTTCTTTTTAAATCATCCAGGATATTTTTAGAAGTGGAAGGATAGATAAACATTGAAACCTCCAGAGAATGTTCAAAAGAGATCAGGGGAGACAGCCAGTTAGGGTCTACATATCTGGGATAGCCTGACACAAAAAACGATCTATAGTATCTGTCATTTATCTTAATATTGGAAAAATCTACCTCTACAGAAGAAGGAGCAATAATATCCACTACCTTAAACTCTGGTTTTTTTACTATTTCAGCCTTTTTATGCTCATCAGTTACCGAAGCTGCACCATTATCCTTGCCTGTTCCTGCGATCAGACCTTCAGAAGGCTTCTTTTTTATAAATGGTAATTCACTAAAAAGTGGTGTACTCATCTGGTAGCTCCTCAACTACAAAAGGCACATTCCTGGAAGGTCTTTGCTGGTAAATTTGAGGTTGAGCAGGAGTCTTGTGGGCAGGGGTTGGAGCCTGGATTGTATTTGAGGTGGGAGGTGTGATATTAGAAATCTCACTTCCAACTTCCAACTTCTCTTTCTCAGTCTGTTTTTGTGCAGCAGTAGCGCTTTTTAGTTCACCTGAGATTTTCTCTCCTTCAAGTATCTCAAAATTAATCTTGACTGATTCATTATACATATCATAATAAAGGCTGATTAGCTTTTCTGTTGTTAACTGATTTGACTTTAGCCCAATTCTGGCAAGCTGTCTTAAGATGTGATCTCTCCTTGGGATTAAAATAGTAATAGCTTTTTGCAGGTTCTGTCCGGTTTTTTTAACCAGTCCAAGTTCTAATGAAGAAACTGAAATCACCACATAAAACTGTTTATCTAAAACCTCATTTTCCCTGATAATAGATGAGACAAAGTTTCTGTATTTAATCATCATCATCTGAAGGAGCGGATTTTTTTGTGTTCCCTCAGCCTTTTTTAATATCTCTAAGTAGTTTGATATATCAAGCCTTTTAGAACGGATCAGGATCTGAATTGAAAATGATAAAGAATTTAAAAGTGCGGCAAAGCTGCCAATTATAGCCAGCTGCTCGTTTTGCGACAAAAGGTCAAAATTGACAGCAGAGGTTTGGATTACCATACCCACACTACCATCTTTCAGGATTACTAAGTCATCCCTAATATCTTCTATTGGTAAAAATTCTTGTGTAGTCATATTAACTTAGTGCAACTGATCTTTTGGCTGATATCATAACTGGTTTTAAAACATCCCCTTTAAGTTCAACTTCCACCACATCAAACATCATCCCTTCTTTTTCCACTACTATGGTATAGATCCCATTTGGTAAAGGTGTAGCTGCAATAAATTGTCCCAATTTATTAGACTTAAGGGCTCTCACAGGCAAACCCTGCTTGTCATGGGCCACAATAATTGCATTCTCTAAATAGTTACCCTCCCAGTCAGTCACAATTCCATTGATCACATTATCAAAAGTAGTAAGCGTTAAAGTTGGAATATTTCTTGCCTTAACTGCAGGTGCAGAAGCAGGGCGGGTAGCTGTTTGGGTAATCTGGGCCATCTGTTTGGCCAAACTCCCTGCTTCAATATTCAATTTTTGAAGCTCATTTAATAAGCCTTCAAACTTTTCAATATATTCTCTTGGATCCTCACCAGCGCTGGCAGCTTTCTTTTTAATCTCCTCTAAAGATACTTCTATTTCTTTAATCTTAGATTGAGTGTCTTGTGCGTCTCTTGCTAGCTCCACAGTTTTTTTGAGTGCATTCCCCTCAGACACAGGAGGAAGAGGTGTATCATTAACTCCAATTGACTCAGACGATACGGAACGAAGGCTTGGCAGAGGTAAAGGGGTAGTTGCCCCGTCCTGAGTAGAAGTTGAAGCAGGCATGCTTACTGCAATCTTCTCATTTAAAATTGGATTTATAAACCCGCTGTTCCCAAACGCGTAAGAACTCACGCTCTTAAATGATTTTAAATAAATATTGAGCCTGTTTTTAAATAATGGATCCTCTTTGGTTAAAACCGCGGACTTATATTCCATCTTTGTGGGTTTAAATATTGCACTAAAAAATGCAGCTACCCAATGGTCCAGCGGCCGCTCCTGAATTGGCAAAAAGGCAAATGCAATCCCAGTCAAAGAGGAAAGCAGTATTACTGGCCAGGCTATAAAAGGAAATGTTCCAGCCAGCAAAACAAAAACTAAATAAGCAAAACCCAAACCAGCTGCCAAATAGCCAAACTGTTTTAGGGTCATATCCCCAATTAAATGAAATTCAAAATTGGTTACATTTTGAGGTACTGGATGTGTTTGAAAAGCGCCTTCCAAGTCTTAAACCCTCCTTAAGAGTATCTTCCATGCTACTGCGTGAAAAATCTGCTATCAAGGAGCTCAAAATAGATCAAAGATAGGCTAATAGTAACTTATATAGGTATTTTTGCAGTCTTGACTAAATACTTTTGACAAGTTATGTTAATAGTCCGAAAAGTTTTAAGGGATAAACTGGATCAGACCAGTTTAAAACCAAGGGAAGGTAGTGTAAATCTACCACTGTGCCGCAACCGTTATAGTCGGGCTGCTTGGATCCTTTCTTCTTCCTCGAGCTAAGGAAAAACTTTATGTCAAAAGTTGAAACTAAAAATTTTGCAGTCAGTCCAATGTTTGATGCCGGAAAATCCCAATCCTGGTATAGATCTCTAAATAGTGATTATGGTCCTGATCGTGCTTACCAAATAGCTCTCCCAGTCCTTTCTGAAGACCTCTACTCCCAGGCCTGGGAATTAATAGATACTCAAAAACCCTATAAAACCAGATATTTTGCAAAAGTTATAAATGGTGAGAAAAAACTAGTTCATGAAAGTGATCTTTATTCTGGCAAAGACATTTTAGAAGGAATTGACCCCGCTGAGAGAAGGGGATTTGTCTATGCTCAAATCTCAAATGCTAAAAATAGGATTTTAAACTCAGAAGTTGGTGATACTTTTTTCTGGATCAGCCCAAAACAGGACAAAGCTCATGAGCCTGAAGCTGAATGCAATTATACAGACACCTTTACCAATAAAGCTGAAGTTGGAACAAATGGAGTAATTTATCTAAGCCAGCACAAATCTTCTAAACTAGATACTAAAAAGTCTGTTGAACTAATGAAAACATTTGATCCCAACTTAGATATTGCCGAAAATGATTTAGATGGACTGCTTTCATCAATTGGTTCCTCAAAAACCCCCTATTCAGACTCAATGATTAATAGAACCATCTGTGAGTTAACAAACACTCCTATTCTTTCACCTGATGTAGATATGGATGCTGTCAAGAAAAGGGCAGACTATAAAGCTATTAAATACTTAAGAGCAATAGAGACCATAACTGACCCTAATGAGTTAACTAGGACTCATGCCCAAATTCTTCTGGAAGTAGTTGATGATAGCCCATCCTCAAGGATTATAAGGGATGAATATGGAGTAAGAATTATGGCAGCCTGCACTAACCTTTTATTGCGCTCAAACTCTGTTAGGGGATTATCCTCTTCTTATGCCTCATCAGAAGAAAAAGTTGAATACCACAAAGGGGACTGTGAGAAGTGCAACCAAAAAAATATAGAAATAGGCCCATGCAATATTTGCAAAAGCTGTGAGTAAAGCTTACCATTATGACTAGAGAAAGATTTATTATGCCCGGAGAAGGTGAACCAGGAGGTCCAATCCCTCCGCCAGCTGATAATAATGAAGGACCCAGGCCAACTCCAGGTCCAGAGACTCCAAATATTCCGCGTAATCCCTTTGAAGGGATGACCCCAGAACAAGCAGCAGATTACTTGGAAGCGCAGGCTGAAAGGATTAGACAGCAGGCACAAGCTGCAAGAGAAGCTGAGGGTGGAGGTCAGCCACCTCAAGGTCCCCCCACTGAAAGCAGGCCTCCTTCCCTAGAGGGTGAGCCTGAAAACCCAGAAGATATCTGGAGTAGGGTTGCAGATCAGCAAAGACGCCAACAAGGCCAACCTACAGTTCCACCCTCTGATGAGGTAAGACAAGAAGCGCTAATGAGGTCACGTATGTATGGGGATGCTCTTTCCAGTCAATTAATGGAGGCATTAGTTAATAAGGATTTCGATCAGGCAGACGCAGTTATTGAAGGTAGGTTAAGGGCTGTTGAAGAAGACGAACAGGATGTAGCAGGCCAGCAGCAAAATGTTCAGCAGCTTATGCATATCGTAGACTCTGTCTTTGCTACCAAAGATGAATGGCGACTTGAACTTGCTGAAAAACTCCATGCCAGGCTGCAGCTTCATTTAGGAAACTTTACTTCAAGGTACATTGGTGGAGAAGCTTTATCAGGTGTTATAACAAACTTCCAGCAGCGCCACTGGCAAAGCATTTTAAGAACAGCTGGGGTAAGGAGAATGATCCAATTTTTAGAGGAGAAAGATGAAACAGGAGCTGTTGGCGCGTATTACCGCAATACAGAAGCAGATCCAGAATCCCCAAGGTATAGTAAATACAAAAAATTCTTTAATTATGATTCTCTTGATTCTGATAAGCAAAAATCAGCCAGACAAAAGATGTGGATTATGGATAGGCAGATTCAGCTTATCAAAGAAGCCAGAGGCTCAGCAGACCACCTTGGTTTTAAATACATCAAAGACTATACAGAAAACAGTGAATTAATACAGTATGCCCTCACTAAACTGGAAGAGACGGACCTCAGAACCAGCCGCTCTAAAAATTCCTTTACTGTTATCCAGGAGATGATTAGTGAAGCTAAGGATCAGGATTCAAGACTGCACCAAATCCTGCCCCAGGAAGATATTCAAAAACTTCTAAGCTTTATCTATATTCAGAAAACTAATCCCAGAACAGGTCAGCCCTTATTAGATGAACAGGGAAACCCTGTATTTGAACTAGATGCTAAAGGAAATCCAATTCCCTCACCCCAAACAGACCAGGGCAGTTTTGAATTGAATAAATTTGGACAGGATTTTGATTGGCTAATGTATGAACTTCAAAGGTCTTTAAGACTTGCAAGCAGGGCTCACTTAACCACAACCCAGGCCAACAGTTATGATGGCCCTCACTGGAAAAAAGGAACGCAAGCCCCCAGAGAATTCAAGGCAGGAAATATTGAAGTGGGTGTCTTAAATCCAGAGGCTGCTCTGGAAAAACCAGCTTTAATTCAACTAAACCCAAAATTGGTTTTTGATTTTACTCAGTGGTCTGATCCAGGGTGGAACGTTCCAGATAGTATCAAGGATTTTGTTGATCCTAACACACACAAAAGAGGAACTGTAACATTAGAGTTAGGAAAAGATCCGCATCTTTTAAATTTAATCCCAGACTTAACTGATCAAGAAAAGTTACAAAGATATGGTGATCTTTCTCCAAATGCAGCTATAAGACCTACTGAACAACAGATAGAGCAAAAAAAAGAAGATGATGCAAAAATTGCTGCAATGAAATGGTTAAGAAGCAACAAAATGCATCTGATTATGATTACCTGGGAAAAAACCTGGAGGCATGTCTATAAAGAATACTGGGATGATTTGGACTTTTCCAAAGCCCAAAGCGGTATTTCTGGGAGGGAATCCAGAAAAACAACCCACTTCCCCATAACCCTGGAAAAACCAGGAGAAGATAAGCCAGGTATTGTTAAAGAATTGAGAAAATATACTCACACAGGGGCAATGAGTTTGGATCAGCTATTTGCATATGAATCTGCCATCAACATTTTTGCGGAATGGGACTCCAATTTTGCTAAAGTTAAAGGTTATGCTGCAAGGCTAAAAGGAGGGGATCAGCTAAGGGCAAAATTAACAGGCGGCCAAAAACCAGACCTGTTAAACAATCCTCAATCTTTAGCAAATCCAACAGAGGCTATCTCAGAGATTAGAAATCATCTGAAAACTTATATGTCTGATAGCCCGGAAGACCAGCAGGAGGTAAACAGCATAACTAGGGATTGGGTAGAAGCGGTTGCAGGATTTAATAAAGATCTAATTCACTCCTATTTTCCTGAATATAAAAACGCTGATAGCTTAACTTTAGATAATATTATATATGGAGCCCGAGGTGCTGGACTTATAGATCACCATGCAACAGAAGAATTAGCGAATAAATTAATTGGTCCGCTGCCTTGGCGTGCTATATTAGTTAACAAAAAACTTTTAAGTTTTTCAGGAGGTTTGTTTGAGATGCTTAAAAAAATGGCTCAAGCTATAGCTACAGGCAAGTAACTTCCTTATACTCTCGATAACCATTTTACTAATCGATTAGGTTCAGTGGGCTGAGGACCTCGCGTTGCAGGATCGGCATATCTCCATCTATAGTAGGATTCTCTATAAGCATTAGCTCTGTTTTGCAGTGGTTTAATTGTTCCCTGTACTCCAGCTCCAATGACTCCAGCTCCAGCCTGGGCTCCCTGGACTGCAGCTTGTGGAATTCCCTGGATATCCTTAACTCCCATTGCATTTTTAACCATATCAGGTATAGCTGGAATTCCAAGCAATATCCCATAAGCTATTAAAATCCTGATAAAACCTATATTTAACCCTCCAAACAGAGGTGGTGTTGCGCTCCAGATTGCAGGGTCTGTCCCCAAAATCATCCCTGCAAACAAAAAACCTCCAAACACCGCAGGAAAAACCAGTGAATTTGCAAGGATTGATTTCCACCATAAACCCAAAGCCCCTCCTCTGCCTGGTACAGCAGAAAACATAATTATCAGTGGCCCGACTACAGTAAAAACAAGTAAGGATATATAAGCCTTTAAAAGCTGAAAAGCCAGCCTAATAAACTGGACAAATAAAGCAATAATTAAAATAAGCGGCACTATCAACCCCACAACATTAAAGTTAGTTAAAGAAGAAGAACCTAAAGCTAAAGCTCCAATTCCAAGCCCGATTCCAAACGGGATCATCCCAACAGCCAAAAGCACAACAGAAACTATTCCTCCTAAAACTGCAGCCCCCAGTCCTAAACCAGGAGGGAGTATTGAGTTTGTAGCATCTTTAGTAACCTGGCCAACATCTGCAAAATTATCCCATCTTAATGCAGATGTAGAAAAAAGCTGCATCAGGTTAGATTCCTGGGCCAGCCTTGTTAAATCACCTGCATTTTTCCCAAAAGCATTTATAACCTCACCTTTTTCATTAACAGCACCTGCAAATATCTGTGCCACAAGTTGCACACCTACAAAAGACATATCTACTAAAAGAGCTGCTATAAAATAGCTAAAAGTTACTAAAACAAGCCCGATCACCAGTCCCGGCAGGGCATTTTGGACAGTCAGTACAGTCTGGGGATTTAATTTTTGTCTGAACATTATCATCAGTCCTACAGCTAAAAAAACAACAATAAACATAAGATAAGACAGATTTCTGACAACCTCCCAGAGTTTAGCCACAGGCCCGATTATTCCGGACCCTGAACCTCCAACTTGGGCATAAGCCGGCTTAACAATCCCAAAATCCCGCTTGACCATTGCTAAATATTCTCCTGCAGCTATCGGAGGGGCAGAATACATCGCCATCATTACAGAGGTAACACCCCCGATTGCCCCGCCCCCTGGTAAACGGTCATATAAATATAAAGAACTTGTTCCGTCTGAGCCCAGCTTTATACCAGGCGACTGGCTTACAGGACAAAACCCGCCCACAGTCATCATTAACCCGCAGGGAATTGTGTAGCCTAGATTTACCCCCCCGTTAACTAGGTAATTAAAGTTTGAACCGTCTAGTTTTGTTTCACCTGAAGATACACCAAGAGAGGGAGGTGCCTGGGCAAAAGCAGGAGAAGAGAAAGTAACAAGTAACAGATAACTTGTAACAATGATAAAAAACAGTAAGAAAATTTTAAATACTCTGAACTCTGACCTCTGAACTCTGACCTCTGAATTGGCAGGCATATTTTAAGCTTAAAACAATTAGGACACTTATTGCAAATGTAGTTTATTTATCCCCAAATGGGTTAATCCCTTCAGGAAAAAGTGATTTAGCCTCTAACTGCTCAATTCCCTTAACATCTTTGGTCTCTTTTTGTACTTCACTAGGTAAATCAGCATTATAATCTCCAGGACAATCCCTTTTTCCCAAATCCTCGGCAGCTTGTTGAACTAAATCAGCTTCTTTAGATGCCTCATCCCCGCAGTTAATAGTGGGTAAGTCTGATTTGCTTTGAACCTCAGCTCTAGGAGAGAAAACTTCAAAATGTTTAATGGCAAATCCAAATAAGCTCCCTAAACTATCTAAAAATTTTTCAAACAAATTCTTCTCAACAGGTTTAACTGCAGCAATTTCTGATGGCAGCAAACCCTGGTTTAAATTACACAAAGCCTGCTCATGGCTGCTCAATGTATTTAAATCACACCTAGTATCCTGTGCATAAACTACAGGAGTGAATAGTGAATAGTGAATAATGAATAATGAAATCAAAAGACAAAAAATTATTTTGAAAATTGGTTTTTCTTTTAGAAAATTTGCTTTGCAAACAAATTGAAAATTGGTAATTCTTCTCATGTTTAAAATTTGCATGTACCAGAAGGGAAGAAAGTGCAGAAAGTAAACTTTGTAATTGGTACTCCTGTAAATGCTTCTAAAAGCTGCAGTATTACCCAGGCTAAGACTAAAAAGACTATTCCTAGTAAAGCCCAGGTCACAATCTGCCAGGTGGAAGCCAAGTCTTTAGCATCACCCCCTGAGGTAATAAACTTAACCCCTGCCCAAACCAAAGCTGCAGTTAAAAGCACAAAAGCCACCCCAACAGAAATATTAATAACTCTTTGTACCATCTCCTGGAGTTGTAAAATCCCGGCAGCGCCAACAGGTGAAGGATTCATATATTTAAAGTAGCACGAGTAAGGTCAAAAGATCAAATACAGATTAAAGGGGAGTATCTTCACCCTGAAGATTTTTAATACTGAAGTTTTTGGTAATATCTATATTTAATATTCTTCCTACAACTACCACAATTACTACAGATAAAGCAAGTATTGCCAGTCCAATTAATGCGTTAACAATAGTTTTTCTGGCATTTGCAATTGCATCTTTATCTCCGCCAGAAGTAATCCACCTGAATGCTCCAAGCACCATAAAAAATAAAACTACAACTGCAGCAACAATAAAAGCAATGTTTAAAGCAGAAGATAAAATAGTAGTGGGAGCTGTTGATCCTCTGATTCCAAATCCTTCTGGAGGAGCAACAGTTAATGCCAATGCAGGAAGTGCACTTGCTAAAAATCCTGCTGAAGTAATTATTAAAGATGTAAACTTCTTCATAATTCTATGATAGGAATAAAGTAAACTACTTGTCAAGTCTTTGGCTTAATTTGAGCCTAAACTAGATTGTCTCTGCGCCCAAATACTCTGTGCAGTTTCTAAGTTTGTAACTTTTCTCAGCCTTTTTGAAAAAGGGATCATATAAGAAAACAAAAGCCCAACTGCAGGAATACCTGTTCTTTGACTATTACTTTGACCATTATCACTCTGGTTTGAGAAAATAGCAGGATCTTGTCTTCCACCACCACTGTTACTTCCATTGCCACCAGTTATGGGTAAGTCCTGATTAGAAAAACTGCTATTCTGATTTATAAACACAGCTGGGTCTTGGGTTCCAGGAGTTATATTTTGGTTTGTAAATATAGGAGGATCTTGTCTACCTGGAGGGGTATTTTGAGTTGCAAATATCGGCGGATCTTGAGATCCGGGTGTAGTGTTTTGTGTAGCAAATATAGCCGGGTCCTGTCTTCCGGGTCCTGCGTTTTGCGATGCAAAAACAGGGGAATCCTGTAGGCCTGGACTGCTGCTCTGACTTGCAAAGATAGCCGGGTCCTGTGAACCAGGGGTTGTATTTTGTACAGCAAAAACAGGAGAGTCTTGAGGACCGGGTCCGCTGTTCTGAGATGCAAATATAGCAGGGTCTTGTCTTCCCGGCAGTGCGCTTTGTGAAATAAACACAGGTGGATCCTGAGGCCCTGGGGTTAAATCTTGGCTTGCAAACACAGGGTCATCCTGTCTTCCAGGTGTTAAGTCTTGTCTTGCAAAGATAGGGTCATCTTGAGGCCCTGGTCTTGTATCCTGCCGCGCAAATATAGGATCATCCTGTCTTGCGCGTCTTGTTTTTTGTTTTGCAAAAATTGGATCATCCTGTGGGCCTGGACTTAGGTCCTGACTTGCAAAGATAGGGGGGTCTTGTGGACCAGGAGAAAGATTTTGGCTTGTAAACACAGGTGGATCCTGAGGCCCTGAGGGGAGATTCTGTTCAGCAAAGATAGGGGGGTCCTGAGGCCCTGGAGTTAGGTCTTGTCCGGCAA
>Ga0075615_105_pt1 | contig 55809 bp, 61 predicted proteins | sample RifGroA1_FD_68369 | JGI IMG/M metagenome (GOLD analysis project Ga0075615, IMG submission 68369) | Microgenomates (Daviesbacteria) bacterium GW2011_GWA1_36_8
GTTATTAGCATGTGCAGATGAATTTATCCCCACTGCTAAATTAGGTGAATTAATCCCCAGACATGATGATATGGGAGTATTAATACTGTATGCTGCAGGTGTTAGACAATCAGGTGTATTAACATAGATATAACTCCAGGAAGATGAGGTAGTAGCAGTATATGCCCTGACATAGTAAAGGTATGTTCCACCACTATCTACTGGAGCATAATCTATCTGGGAGTAGTATGCATAAGCTCCAAATGAGGCAGGGGGAGACCCATCCCTTACCAGTTCATACCCTGTAGCTCCTGAAACACTATTCCAGGCCAGATATGCATATGCATTCTCACCTCCTGCAGGACATGCCCCATAAGCCTGGGTAAATGTAGGGGCTATAGGTGTAAAGCTTAAGTTAGCAGAGGCCTGGGTTCCATTGCTGCAGGAGATAGTAAAGGTATAAGGCTGATTCATTGATCTCACATCAGACCCTGAAGTATTAGGAGTAATTGTTAAGAAAGCATTCCAGTTATTAGAACAGGTTGCACCAGAGGGAATATTAGAAGTACTCCAGGAAATAGTCACATTAGAAACTCCAGTGATTGAAGAAGGGTCAATAGTTAAACTAGCATTTGGAGTATTGTTTATAACATTTGCTACAACTGAAGTCATATTACCCTGAGTCCCACAAGCATTAACTCCAGCTACACCTATTCTGTAGGTTTTTCCTGCTTCAAATTGGGTGCTATTGAACCAATCTGAAGAACTTGTATATGCACAAGTATCCCCATTCTGAGTATTATTATTGCAGGGATTATTATAAAAAGGAGTTGAACCATAATCCTTATCAAGCTCAAATCTATATGAAGTAGCATTAGTTGCATCATACCAATCCATTGTATAGTTGCCCGGGGTTATTGTTCCCTGAGGGACACTATTAAAGGTAATATTACCAGGAGTTCCACAGTTAGGAGGATTACCTCCATTATCACCATACCCAGCACCATTATCACCATACCCAGCACCATTATCACCATACCCAGCATCACCATATACAAAACCACCATCATCACTATATCCATCATCACCATAACCAGGACCGGGCGCCGTATCACCATAATTAATACCAGAACTATCACTATATCCATCTTCGGAGTAGCCACTATCACTATAACTATCACTATATGTATCACCCTCTGCCTGTGCAGATATACTTTGTGGCATAATAGTTGCAAAAATGAGAGAAAGCAGAATTAAGCAGGATAAAGAAAACCTCATGGTAATTTGATGGTATATAATAAAAAAAAACAAGTCAACTAAAACTAAAAACCCTTTATGGTAAGGGATTTGCAGAAGCTGAGGAAGAGGCTGGAGAATTTTTAAAATCCGTTCTCATAGCTTTAACTAATGGTATAGACCACCTTTTACTCTTTAAATCATAAGAAGCATTAAGTAGTAATCTGTCGCCCTTCTTAAGGTCTTGTAACACTCCTGTAGAGACTTTTCCGTCTGGTTCTCTAATTAAAATCTTTGTGGAGTCAAGTAAAATAAAATCAGGAGTCCCATCTCCTTTAATATCTGTAATCAGTTGTTGTCCTTTTGGAGTAGACAGAATATCTGATAATTGTCCTGTAAATACATAAGATAACTTTATATCACTTAAATAGGGGTTATCTAGAGAAACTGGAAGATTATTCATAACTTCAGCATTTGCCTCTTTATTATTTAGCTTTTGTATGGAATTAAAATACACCCATCCAAATATCAGTAGAGAAATTGTTCCAACTGTCAGCACTAGAATATAAATTAAAAGGCGATTTGATTTTTGTCCTGGGGTTTGTAGAGATGGATTAGATTGAGTAGATTGGGGAGTGGGCAGAATAGTGGAAGGTGTTTGATCCATAGGATCAGTTCAGCGTAACTCGATCAGTATTTTAATGTCAAGTGCGGGGTTGTGAGTAAAAGATTAGTCAACTTAGAGTTTAATATCAGTACTTATTCTTATCTATTTATCCTGATTGGGCTAGTGTAGTAGCGAATCCAGTTCCTTGGGTAAATTCCAATGTTCCTTTTGTATGTTCAGCGATTTGAATCCGAAGATTTCCACTTACATTATCATTTCGTCCAAACTGAATAACACCTTCTGAATAAAGAACATCACCCTCTTTTCGTGTTCGTTCGGTTCGGGATGGAACAGTCCTGCTACCTTGGTAAAATGTCCAATCACCATTTATACCCTCCAAGTTCACATAAGGCGAGATTGTTGCTTGAATTCTATCAGGACTAATAGAGTGGATAGGTTCAGGAGTATTGAATAGCCTAACACTCACCTGCTGCTGAAGAAAACCTCCATCAGGCCTTTCCATATAATAAACACCGATCTCTATTCGTTTATCTTCCTCTCCCTGAATTGATAATTCACCGGTAACCATTGTCCTTAGAGGGGTTGTGTCTGTAGACCATTTAATATTCGCATCCTGAGGAAGTTTCTCAGCTTTTATTTTCTGATGCATAAAAGCTAAAGCTTTATCCTGCATTGTTACCGGAGCTGCTTCAGATTCAGGCATTGCAGCAATCCCAGAAGTTGTATCTTCAGGAGGTCCAGGGTCTTGGGTAGGAGTATTCGGTTCAGGCTGAGCATGTACATTTCTAGGTATAAAAAGGCCTGCAATAGTAGCTAGACCTACACCTATGAATTTTCTTCTGTTGAGTTCGGGTCTTTCAGGCATATTTTTTATCCTATAAACTATCTATATGCAATTATATAACAAAATTGAATCATTTGCAAGAACTAGTATGATATGATTCATTGTAATATATAAAGATTGAATATAGCTGGGAAATGTTACAAAAAAGAGATTAATCTTATAAGTTAAATGCGATCTAAGTTTAAATTACTTAATTCTACGCATTTTTTCTCATCATAGCTATGCTTACAGAGGCTCTTAATAGCTTCAACTGTTATTTCAGTTTGATCTATGGTTTTATAACCCCAGGTGGCACCTGCCAAACAAAAGAGCTTTGTTTGTTCATCAGGCATCTTTAGACAAGTAGATAAAGAAAAGTTCGGATCAGGTTTTACAGAGTTCATTGTGATGTAACCTAAACCCCTAAAACAAGATTTTTGTTGATCTGAATGATTCAGCCTGAGACAATTATTTCTAAATTTATTAAAATCTTTACTAGTTGTTCTCCATAATCTGGGGATTTCAAGAATGCATGAGTTGACAAAGGGAGCCTTAATAGTCTTGCAGGGTAGAAAAGGATCGTTATCATTAAACAATTTGCGCGCGTCATCCTCAACCGGAGGATTAGGAACAAAGTATTCCATAAACACGCCTGAACTACATCCCACCAGAAGGTTTTTTTGTATTTTTTTACATTGTTCTAAAGCCTCAGAAATTTTATTTCTGCCATAGTATTCAACTAAACCATGTCCTATTCCATGCTGGCACCCGGTATACAAACTCTGTCCTGCCTCATCGCAAGATTTGTCCAATAAAGGAATAATAGTAATTCCTTCTTTTGTGATGGCCTCGCTAAATAAGCCATGATAGCAACCAAAAGATAAGTTAGAGTCACAGACTGATATTCCTGAGGCTTTTTTTACCTGGTAAAGTGCTTTGCCAAAAATATGTGCCAGATCATGTCTGGTTCTGAAAGGGCTATTCGCAGTGTCGCGTATAAGCTGATTGTAGACTGATTTAGGATTTTCAGTTTTAAGCTGATTGATAAACTTTTTAAGTTGAACATAATCCAGAGTATAGTTTGTTCCCTCTCCCACAGGACGGTCGAGAGGTTCGTGCTGTTTCTCTTTGAACAGGAGGAAAGCAATTGTTATCAAAAAAAATAAAATTACCCAAACAATAAAGATTGTTCTTGAATCTAATTTCCTAGACATATCCGTTTCCACTCCTCAGGTAAGTCTTTACAAAATTCAGGCTTTTCTGACTGAGGATCTCTAAAAAAATTATTGCTAGTACTAATTAGTCTTTGAAAGCATATTCCTTTTGGGTCAACACTTGATCCTTTTGTGCATAAAGTAAGGGCTTTTTCTTTATTTTTTGTATCAATCTCAAACATTCTACTTGCTGATATCCCCAAGCATTCTCCCGGAAGCGGTTCGGTAAGTTGAGAACAATAATTGAACATAAAATTAACATCTAACTTTAGATTAGATGTTAAAATATTGATAGCTGTTGAGTAACACCTTTGTTTATCTTTAGGATCATAATACTTGCAGTAAATATCTAGTTTTTCAGGATCCCGGAACTGTTTAAAAAATAGAGGCCACATTTGATTTAAGCAGGTAATTTTTTGGTAACCGGTGTATTTATAGCAAAAATCCACCGCCTCTTCTTGGGTTTTAGGCTTAATTTTAGCTACAAGCAGTCTGTCTTCTGCTTCAAGGGGTTGAAATATCTGCATAAAAACGCCCTGGTAACAATTGTAAAACAATGCAGGAATACTATCTGCAACCTTATAGCAGAATTGAATTGAACGTTTAACATTGGCCTCTGTTAAATACATTGCAGCATGACCTAAAGCATGAAAACAGCCTGAGGTTTCAGAGCTTGTTGGGTTCCATAATTCATTTTTCATACAAACAGTTTTGAGATCCTGGCTTAGAAAATTGATTTGCTGGTCACTAAAAGTGTCAGTGTTAAACTTTTCCATGAATACCCCATGAATACACCCATTAGCGCAACCGGCAACAGGGCATTTAGTCAGTACTGATTTCCAGTCATCCGGATTTTTTCGAACTTCCTGTTGGCTTAAATTATGTCCGGTAACATGACAATAGCCATAATCAGTATCAATTTTCTGAACATTCTCTGTTACCTCGAACGACTGTTGCATGGTTAGAAGTTCGGGGGCATACATAAGACTGGGAATCTCTTTTTCATAACAGCCTTGTCTATATTTAAAATCCTTGCAAGTTTCAACAATTTTTTCGGCTATAGATTGTAAGTTTGGAGGAGGTTTCCAAAAAAGAGGAATTTTAAGAAAAAGAGGATTATACCTAAAGTATAAAACAGAAGAAACTAATATTAACAAAAAAATAAAAACTCCTGCTACAGGAGGAATTTTAAGAAAGGGAAATTTCTTTTTTTTCACTAATAAATAATAACATAAGCAGAGTGGATACAGAAAAATTAAAGGTTATTTAGGGAGGTTGCTAGTAACTCCGGCCTGGCACATACTTTTTCCCCGTATATCTGCGAGTGAAGCACAAAATTCTCTAGCCTTAGGGACATCATAGCCTAAGTATGCTACAAGCTTTACTCCAAATCCTCTAAAGCACTCGTCCTTAAGCTCACCTGATTCATGACAAAGTTTGTCGATTTCCTTAATTCTTACTTCGAGATTCTTTTTGATCGCGACCGTCCACCATTGAGCTTGTTGATTTATACAAACAGCCCTAGCATGTTCAGCAACTGTCAAACAGGGAAAATAAGGGTCATTTTCTTCAAAAGTTCGAAGTTTCCCGCGATCCAAAAGCATGGTTTGAAAATTGTATTCCATAAATACTCCATGTAAACAATTTTTAGTAGACTCCTTAATTTCGAGGCCATTACATATTTCTATTGATTTATTTAAGCTGGGAAAATCATAACCGACAGAAGAAAGAATTCCATGCCCGATACCATGCTGACATCCTCCGCCAGTGGAACCTAAGTGCTCAGAACACTGACGGCTTAAATCCTGTACGATATTTAAACCTTCAGTTTGAATGGCCAGGCCCAAAAAACTATGATAACAGCCGGAATCAAATTCGCTGTCACAAACGAAAATTCCTTTTGAGCCCTCATTATTGTAAAGCGCTTCTCCAAAAAGATGAGCCTGATAATGGCGATTTCGAATATCTTTATTTATTATATCTATTTTGAATTCTGAGTAAGCTTTTTCTCCTCCAACTTTTTTAATCAGTTCAGACCATTTGTCATACGCTATTTGGTCTGCTATTTTAGCAAAGCTTACTTTTTGGGGTTTTGTAGAAGTAGACCTTGTTTGCAGTAAGAGAAAACTACCTATTGTTAAACACAAGATTATGGATATTAATATAAACAATAAAATCTTTTTTTGGGGAACGTCTTTTAAGAATTTTTTGAGAACATGGATCATTTAACAATAATGGTACCACGCAGGTAGGGGTTTAAATGATCATGGTATTTCCACGCACCCACTTTTAGAAATTGAAATGTCCAACTGGAAGTTGCATCAATTGGCTGTAGGGGATCAAACTCTGGATAAAGACGGTGTGTGGGGTGTAAATCGGATGCTGGCCAAAAATCTTCTTTGAGCGCTGTTTTAAAAGTTACCGTATCTCCACGGTGAATTGTAATTTCTGCAGGCGAAAATCCTTGCTCATTTAATAATGCTTCATAATTCTTCCCGGTACTAATAATCTCAGGTGATTCTTTTTTTGCTATTATCGTATTTATGATCAAAAAACATCCTAAAAATAACAAAATAAACAAAAAAATTAATGGCAAAATAAAATAAATCTTATAATTCCGCATAAAAGCATTCATTTTAGTACATCAAAAAGTATGATTTCTTTATGTTATCTTTCGATCCTTAAAGTTTTAAGGTTGTAAAGCTGAGGGTGTAGATGTCTCATTTGTACCAGAACCCTCAAGGATGGCAACTCTGGAAACAGACCATTTTTTAGTCTGGACTCCATATTCCAAGGTTATCCTGATTTTAGTACCTTTTATTAAAGCAGAACTCGTTGTATTGGATATCTGGCCATTTCTGTTAATTACAATCTCAGTATCATTGGTTACAAGAAGTTTAGGTAGCTTCTCATTTTTGGGGGTTATAACCAGTTCTCTGGATTCCCCGCTCCCAGTAAGCTCATCTACTGTGGCTAAAATTGTATAGACAACTTTTACAGTTTCACTCTTTGCATCTTTAGGGGTTAAAGGAATGGCCAGATTCGCACTTGAAGCTGTCTTACGCGGTTCACTGCGCTGGGCTGTACTTGCTGGGTTAGTTGGATTTGCCTGTCTTAAAATTTGGGTTCCTGTGGTTAAGTAATAAACAAGTAGCCCAAGCACAGCTAAAATGCAGACAATGACTATTGCATACTTTAAAAATTTTCTATTGGAGCTTGAAGAGATAGGGGCAGTTTCCATAATAACTTATTGTTTGATATATTAGGTCAAATTGTCAAGTTTCAGGTAGACTTTATGGTTTAGGTAACCAAATCCAATACCCTTCCTGGCCTCCAGGCTTAATATCAGGGGTAGAAGTTGGGGAGGGGAAATTTTGGTCAAGCAGAAAAAATGATGGGGTAGTAGTGGTTCCCTGGTTAGGAGAAGGGACTGGTCCTTCTGCAAACTCTTTATTTAAATCTCCAAAGCTGTTATATGTGGATTTAACCACCCCTGACTCTCCAGTCTTCCCTAAATGAGCACCAATTATACCCAAATCCCAGGAATTAATTATATTATCAAGGTTAAAATCATATATTGAATTCCATTTTGATGAACTTGGGCCTGCCCCAATTGCTCCCTTAACCAAATTATAATCTGAATCATTTATTATATTGTCATCATTAACATCCCCTGTTGTCATCTTAACTGTCCCCAAATCATTTGATGTGGGATTTAAAAGGAATGCAGAAGATGTGGCTATTTGTGCCTGGCCTTTTAAATAAGCAGTATAAGTACTGCCCTGAGTTAATCCTGCTAAAGATAATCCTGAATACTCACCAATATCAGGCACATCAACCTGGTAGGAGATTATATATTGGGGAGTTGTACCTGAAGCAGGCTTCCCGCTGGCTATCCCTACAAAAAGCTTGGTAGCCTGCTTTGCAGAGGGTCTGGCCTCCAGGCTTATCTTAAATTTTAAAGTAGGTCCAAAAAAAACTTCTGCTGTAGGTTCTGGGGTTGGCTGAGCTAAACCTGTCTGTTTATTCTGGTCAGCTGCCTGCTGGCTCAGGCTAACAAGTTCACTTTTGGGATCAGTGGAGAACTCTGGGGTATCTGTCCTGGGCACATTAGAAGTAACCTCAGAAGCACTACTCTGTGCCTTCATCCTTAAAGATAAAACATAAGTCCCAACAGGAATTAAAGCCACAAGGATTGCAATAGAGATTAAAATGATCTTATCCCTATTGGATAAATCAGGCAAAGCAAGATGCATATCTTAAGTTTAAGTCTCCAAGAAACAAGATACAAGATTTCCAAACAATTTTAAATCTTTAATTTTTGAATATTTGAATTTGTTTGTTACTTGATTATTGTATCTTGGTAATTAATACTTAGTGGTATGTTTTCACTCAAGATTATAACAAGAATTATCCTAAATACACTCCTTGGCCTAATTTTAGTCTTTGTCTGGCTAAAATTTGTCAACATTGATGAGATTTTAAAAACTCTCTCTAAAGTAAATCCAATTTCCCTTCTGCCAATCTTTTTCTTTTTCATTCTGGCAAATGCTATTAGATCCTTAAAGCTTAAGATCTTTCTCCAAAGTGTTAAAAATATAAGCTTTAGGCAGCTTTTCTTTATAAATGGGGTAGCAATAATGCTAAATTTTTTAATCCCTATTAGGGCAGGTGAAGTAGCAAAAGGGGTTTACCTATCCCAAAATTATAATCTCCCTATGGCTAAATCTTTAGTCTGGATCTTTTTAGACAGGTTCATAGATTTTGTAGTAGTTTTTATTGCAGCTGCAGTAGTGCTTTTTATAATCCCCACCAGTTTGGGTTTAAACTTTGCCCTGATTTCTGCCCTGGTTGCAGCAGTTTTATTGCTTATTACTTATTTAATAGTTTATAAACATAACAGTGCACAAAAGCTTTTTGACTTTTTTGAAAACTTGCTTATTTTGCCTGTATTAAAAAGGTTATTTCACAAAATCACTGGTTATTTTTTAGAGACTTTTCAGGTTTTAAAAAGGCCCCCTAAAGATCTGTTTTTAATATTTTTCCTGGCAGTACTAGCTTATTTTTCAGATGCTGCTATCTGGGTTTATACATTTTCTGCAATAGGGGTTGGGGAGGATATATTCAAAATGTTTCTGGCCCAGCTTTTATCTGCCCTGACCTATTTAATCCCTGCGGCCCCAGGTTATGTAGGATCAGCAGAAGCCTCGGGCCTATTAATTTTCTCAGGAGTTTTTGGGATTGATGCAAATATAGCCTCATCAATGATTGTTTTATTCCATGTCTGTGCAGCAATTTTTGTAATAGCCTTTGGGTTTATCTCCTTGCAGGTTATAAAATTTGACCTACAAGAAGTCTGGAGCCAATTAAGAAACAATTCAAAAGATGGATAAATGGCAGGTTATCTACTTTAAGGAGAATGGAGCAAATCCTGTTAGTGATTTTTTGGATAGTTTAAATTCTGAGCAGCAGTCAAAAGTTTTAAGGATATTTCACCATATCAAAGAATATGGGTTAGATTCAGCAATTCCTCACTTAAGAAAATTGACTGGTACGCCCTTTTGGGAAATTAGAGTTTTAGGTAAGGATAATATTAGAGTAATCTATGTAGTTCCAACTGAAAAGCTAGTATTAGCATTGCATGGGTTTGTTAAAAAGAAACAAAAAACCCCTTCAAAAGAGATAGAAATTGCCTCAAGACGTTATTAGACATGGTTAAGAAGGCAAAAGTTGACAAGATGATATCATATAAGATATAATAAAATTATGAAAAAAAGAGAAATATATACATTGGAGGATGATCTTCAGTATAGACTTAAAGATCCTGAGTTTAAAAAAGCCTGGGAAGATTCTGAAGCAGAATATCAGCTTAGCAGGGCTTTAATTAAATTAAGGATTAATCAAAAAATCTCCCAAAGGGAATTGGCAGACAAAACCAAAACCACCCAGGCAATTATTTCAAGGATTGAGTCAATGGACTACAACCCCTCAGTTGCTTTATTAAAAAGACTGGCAGAAGCCCTTGGTACAAAACTAAAAATAGGCTTTGAATAATTCCTGCTTGCACTCCTTAGGATGAATTACTAGAATAGCCTTCAATGCTTAAGAGCAAAGTTTCTCTGCTCATTATTACTTTTTTCCTGCTCATTTTTGTAATTAAATCAATAAATATCATGGAAGTTAACCCTTTCTATGATTTTGATGAGGCCCACAGGGCAGAAAATGCCAGGAGAATGAAGGATCACCAAAGCTACCTGGTTCCCTTAACAGGCAGCACCCAGGATAGGATAGACCATTTAAAAATTCCCTTTAAAGAAAACCCAAATGTAAATTTGTATTATCACCTGGAGCGCCCTGGGCTAATCTATTGGTTTATGATGGCTTCAACTTCTATTTTTGGAGATAAAGAATTTGCTTACAGGCTTCCCTCTTTTTTATTAGGTTTTGGAACAATATTACTGTTTATTTTCTTTGCCAAAGTAGGTTTGAAAAAACAAAAATCTAATGAACGTCATTCCGAACTTGTTTCGGAATCTCAGAATATAGGGATCCTGAAACGAGTTCAGGATGACAATGTAACTGCTTTAACTATTGGACTTTTAGCTTTAATCACTTCAGCAGACCTTTGGCTTTCTTCCCAATATGCCCAATTAGACACAGGTTTAACATTTTTTCTCTTCTTAAGTCTCTTATCCCTGATAACTTTTGCAGAAACTAAAAAAAATGGATATTTAAAAGTTTCAGGAATAAGCTTTGCCCTGGCAGTTTTATCAAAAGGTGCCCCTGCAGTTATTTTTGGAATCTTTCTGCTTTTTCTTTTAATCTATAAAAAAATCTCCCGCAAAGATATTTTAAAATTTATAATTTACTCATTTATAATTCTTATACCCTGGATAACTTTAATATCCATCCAGTTTGGGTTCAAAAATGTTATAGAAGTATTCTCAAAATTTGCCTTAACTTCATCTTCTGTTCCATTTATCCATATCCAGGCACCAATTTACTGGTATATAAGGTGGTGGTTTGAAGCCCTACGTCCTGGCTGGGTGCTGTTTTTAAGCCTGGTAGCCTTTGATGTAATTAGAAGAAATTTAGACTGGAAAAAAGTAACCCTTTTAGCCTATATCTTTGGTTCTTTAATATTCTTCTCAGTCCCAGTCAATAAAATCTGGTGGTATGTCTTGCCTATAATGCCTGCCATGGCCTACTATATTTTTCTCTCAGCAAGTAATCTTTTAAGGAAATATCCTGAAAAAATTGTTAATTTAAGCCTGATCATTGTGCTTGCATCCCTTCCAATATTTCTGAATACCAGCAGTAAAATAGGGCTACTCTATGGAATAATTTTAACCGGTTTGTCATTCCTTATTCTAGTCATACCTATTTCCACACTCATTCCCGCGATCCGCCAGCTGGCGGAGGGAATCCATAAAATAATATTTCTACTAGCTACCTTCTACGCACTATTTGCTTTCTACTCCCATTTTCCAGAAATAAAGCCCTATGCAAAAAATGTCAAAGAGGTCTCCCTGGAGTTTAAAGACCTGAAAATTGAGGGTAAAAAGTGTTTATGGGTTGACCATCTGCCTTTAGAGGCTGTTTTATATTATTCCAATGCAGGGCAGGTTAATGAACTAAACCAGCAAAGTCTGGATTCTATCCTCTACAAAAGCTGTATAAATAACTTTTTAATCACACCCCTGGATATAAATGATAAAGACTTCAGTTTTATCCCCAAAAAAGAGCTAGTTTACAAAAAGGGTAGAATGAGCCTACTTAGGCTGGGACAAAAAGAACCACAATAGTATACTGTATAGTGTATATAGTATAGAGGGTTATGGAAGCTAAAATTAAATCCTTTACAGACTTAAATGCTTGGAGAGAAGCTCATAAACTAGCTTTAATTATTTATAAAACAACTGAAGATTTCCCTAAAGATGAAAGATTTTCCTTAATTGATCAAATGAGACGATGTGGAATTTCTATTAGTTCAAATATTGCAGAAGGATTTTCCAGACATGGAAAAAAAGAAAAATCTCAATTTTATTATATGTCAAAAGGTTCTTTAACTGAATTACAAAATCAACTTCTCTTAGCCAGGGATTTAGGATATATTAGTAATAAATTATTTAATGAAATTGCTGATAAAACTGTAACTGTTAGTAAATTGCTGACCGGATTAATCAGATCATTAAAATAAATTTCCCACTATACACCATACTCTCTACTATATACTACTTGTGTCTAGCTTAACTCCTGGCCCCATGGATGGGGCAATAGTAGCAACTTTTATTTTTGACTTTCCAACTACACCTAAAAGTACCTTAATATTCTGGGAAAGCTCCTCTGTTGGCTGGGAAATTTTACCCAGGCTTAAATGGACAACATTTGCTATTTTTTCAGATTTGTATTCAACTTTACCAGATTGGATCTCTTCAACAGCCTTTTTCAGGTTGTCAGAAATAGTCCCATTCTTAGGGTTTGGCATAAGACCTCTTGGACCTAAAACTTTTGCAGCTCTTGCCAACTTTGGCATCCAGCTAGGGTCTGTCACTATAAAATCAAAGTCTATTTTGCCCTTTGCAATCTCATTTAACTTTTCATCATCCCCTACAATATCAGCACCTGATTCTTCTGCCCCTTTACCAAAGGCTACAATTTTGAGTTTTTTACCAGAAGCATATGGAAGTGAAACCAAACCCCTTAAGTTTTTAACGGAAGTATTAATGTGGATCTCTAAGCTTCCATCAAATTTAGAATAGCTTGTCTCTTTTACTAAATTTACAGCCTCATCAATTGCATATTTCTTTGCTTTTTCAACTTTTTCTGCAGCCTCTTTGTATTTAGAAGACCTGTACTTAGGCTCACCATGTTTTTGGGCTTGGGATTTTTTCTGAGCAGATTTATTTTCAGAAAACTCGGAATGACTCGGTGTATCAGAAATATCAGATTGATCAGAAGAATCAGATTTCTGAATCTCTGATTTACTGACTTGCTGATTCTCAGAGTTTTCTGAGTCCTTCTGAACCTTTTTTTCCTCTGCTTTTTCCTTAGCCAAAACCTCTGGATTTGGATTAACCTTCTTTGCCTCAGCCCTGGCTTGTGCCCTCTCTTTTTCCAAGAGCTCAGGGTTAGGATTAACCTTCTCAGATTCTTTTTTGACTTTTGACTTTTGATTTTTGACTTCAGGTTCTACCTGCGAATCATCTATTACTGCTAATTTTTTCTTTCCCATGAGTAAAATTTCCTTTGAACTGAGATTTTATCAAACTGAAGCTAAATTTACAATATAACTAAATTAATATTGTAAAACATCATGAATTTATTTAGGATAAAAATGTGAGGTTTAAACTTTCTAAGGGTCAATTAAGAGTAATCTCTGCAGTTTTATCAAATCTTGCAGCTGCATGGTTAGCTTCAGTGATAATTGTACCTGGTTTATTTGGAGTGAAGTCATTAACCGAAGCCGTGTTTTTGTTGACCTATTCTTTCCTATTTGCTACACTGGCCATATATTTAGCATCTAAAATTGAGGATAATCTACCATGACTGTTGACTTTGATATAGTTAAATTTTTGAATACTGCAGGCCCAATCTATTTATTAGTTATTATTACCTTTGCATTAATTTATGCAATAGGCAGACCCAAAGGGCGCAAATAGTTTATTCTCATCTGCCATAGTTTTGAATAATTAACTGTATATCCCTGGTATTAACTCTGCAGTCTTTATTTACATCATATTTATTGCCGCACTCATTTTTACCCAGGTTGCCAAAGATCTCCAAAGCATCCCTAAAATTTACACTTCCATCACCATTTACATCTCCCTCTTTAAAAACAAGTAAACCAGGTGGAGGTGAATTAGTTGGGGTAGGAGTTGCAGGTGGGTTATCAGTAGATATGGGTACACAAACAAATTCAGGGCAACTACTAGAGTCACCCCTTACATTTGACTGAAGCTCATATCCTACTGGACATAACTGTACCGCACCAGGGCAAGCTGAGGTAGTTGGTGTACTTTTAGGTGAAAGTGTACATTTTCCAGCTGCATCAGGATAATTAGGAGTAGGGTAGATACAGGTATAACCCTCAGGGCATGATGTTCCCTGAATTCCTCCGCAAGTAAAAGAAATAGGTGTGGGAGTGGATTTTGTGGATTTTTCTGTACACTTGCCATAACATAGTGGCTGGGGGCAGTCTCCTCCTGGAGGACAATACCTTTCATTTCTGGGACAGTCTGAGCTATTAAAATCACAGACCTGGTTTGCAGAGCACTGGCTGTTATCGGTACATTTTGTAGCAGGTGGGCACATATCTTCAGACTGTACAATATAACAGGCAGGGTTTGCATCCAAACAGGCTGGTCTGGGTTTGCAGCTTGGTCCAGGATAACCATTTTTCACCCACTCAGTCAAAATATTGTAGTCATTTAAAGTAATCTTCCCATCACCATCAGCATCCGCTTTTTGGATGCTAGCAATATCTAAGTCTAGATATTTTTTCAATTCTACTATATCTTCTTCTGTCAGCTTACCATCCCCATTAACATCACCTACTCTATAATAAGGTAAGCTGGCTTCTTCCTCATCTGTATTTTCCTGCTCATCAATTTGATTTGCTTCTTGTGCATGAGGGAGAATATTTGTTCTTTGGCTAACAAGAAATACACCTAAAATAATCCCTGCCAGAAGGAGAATAATTAGAGCTATGTGCGCGACCCCTGTTTGTCCTAATTTAGGCATTAACTTAAGAATAAATGAAGATTGATTATGAAGTCAATTAGAAAATTTAGTTAGCCGCCACTTTTACACCCATGCTTCTGGCTACACCAGCAACTATTTTAGAAGCCTGAGCTACATTTTTAGTATTTAAATCAGGAAGCTTTGCAGAAGCAATATCCTCAACCTGTTTTTTGCTCAAAGTCCCTGCAGTCTCATGCCCTGCTTTTCCAGCCCCTTTTTCTAAATTTAAGGCCTTTTTGATCATTTCAGCAATGGGGGGTTCTTTGGTAATAAATGAAAATGTCCTGTCCTCATAAACTGTGATAACTACAGGCAAAACATTGCCCATTTTATCTTTAGTTTTCTCATTAAAAGCTTTAACAAAGTCCATAATAGGCAGGCCATGAGGGCCCAAAGCTGTACCCACTGGAGGAGCTGCAGTAGCTGTCCCAGCTGGAATTGTTAATTTAATATATGTTTTAATTTTCTTAGCTGCCATAGGTGTGAATTATAGCTTCTGTACTTGTAAAAAGTCTAGTTCAACTGGAGTTTCTCTGCCAAAGATAGAAACCAAAACCCTGACCCTGCCTTTTTCTTTATCAACACTATCTACTTTACCTATAAACTCTGCAAATGGGCCATCAATAATTTTTACAGTATCATCAACCATAAAGACATCTTTAAAAGTTGGTGCTGCTCCCTGGGTTGTAAATTTAATTATAGAAGCTATCTCTGCATTAGAAACAGGGGTTGGTTTATTACCCATTCCCACAAATGAGGTCACCCCTGGAGTTGTCCTGACAGCAAGCCATGACACATCATCCAACTCCATTAATACTAAAATATAGCCCGGGAAAATTTTCTCTTTAACAGTCTCTTTTTTACCCCCCCTGATCTCAATTTTGTCCTGGGTTGGAACCAAAATCTGGAAAATTTTGTTTTCTAAATGTTCTGCATCAATCCTTTGGGTTAGTGCAGCTTTTACTTTATTCTCATGGCCTGCAAAGGTGTGCACCACATACCATTTGCCCTTCTGGGCCTCAGCTGGGGGAAGCGGAGCAGGTTCTTCATCTTCTGTATTGTCTTCCGTCTTCTGACTACCGACTTCTGCATCTTCGGTAGACTGTAGACTGTCAGCGGTAGACCCTTCACTCTCTGCTTCTAAATTGTCATTCTGACCACTCTTATCATCACTTTCTTGAGGTGTAGCCTCAACGCCGTCATCCTGAACTTGATTCAGGATCTCTTCTTTTGAATCTTGAGATTCCTCGCTGTGGCTCGGAATGACAGAATCAGCAACATCTTCTGCAGCATTTCCTTCGACATTTTCTACTGCCTGATCTGCACTTTCAGGTGCAACAAATTCTTCCGCAGCAACAGGAGTTTCTTCTACTGCGTCAGCCGGAGCTTCGCTCACCTTCGACTCTTCCGACTCATTCGAATCTTCCGGCTCCCCTGTTACTTCTGGCTCACTGACTATCTGACCCTCTGATTTATCAGAGTCTTCTGAGTTGTTCTGATTTAACTGGTTTTGATCATCTGACATAAATTAGAGCATCAAGCTTTGTTAATAAAAAGTCTATTCCGCCCAAAAAAAAGCCTACAATCAGGGTAACTAGAATTACCATAACTGTAAGCCTGATTGTTTGTTCCCGGCTGGGCCAAACAACCTTTAGTAATTCTACCCTAACTTCGGATAAAAAGTCAACTATTTTCATATATTTGTAGTTCTCGACTACGCTCGAACAATATTCTTCGAGGGAGCGCAGCGACTCGAGAAGTTTCCCTATTATATTATTTCTTCTTTAAATAGTCACTAAGTGCATCTTTGACTGCCTGAAACGCAATTTCTTCCATAGGAATTTCATTTGGTTTAAACTTCACAATCTCACCTACATCATCTAAAGCCTGGAATTCCTCTTTTAATACTTTAGCTGTATATGTTGCACAAACAGTGTAATAATTTATACCCTGGAATAAATACCTGCCTTTATATGAACCTAAATACTTAAAATCTTTTAATTCAAACCCAAGTTCTTCTTTTATTTCCCTAACCAGTGACTGGTCAAAATTTTCATCAATATCCACAAACCCGCCAGGGACATCAAGCATCCCTTTACCAGGATCATACTTTCTTCTTATAAGTACAATCTCACCCTGGGCATTTTCTAAAATCAGCCCATTGCAGGGAATAGGATTAATGTAAAAGTGAAATTTGCATTTTTTACAGACTAATAACTTCTCAGATTTTTCCTCTAAATCTCCCTTAAACCTGGAACAAAAATTATAGTGGTGGTGTAGTAGTTTCATAGGCTTAACTTTAGCATATTTTTTAATATTTATGCTATTATTTTCTTATGATTGACACCTTAGAAACCAAACCTAATATAGGCTTTTCGTTAACTCCACAAGAAGTGCAGAAGCTATATGAAGACGCAGAGAGGTCTAAAAATGGTAAAGTTACAGATTATGTTTTAACATTGATTTCACATTACCCAATTTGGAAACATGAAACTTGGGATGCAAAGAAGCTGGCTGAACTAAAGATATTTCATGAAGGTAAAAGTTTATGGACAGGCGGTTTAACAGATAATGGTCAGGATTTGTCTATTGCTTATGCAGCCGCAAATTATGAATCTAATCCAGACTTTTTTAGAGAAGCCAATAGTGATTATGCAAATTATATAGAAGATATAATTAGGAAGCTGCATCTTGGAATTATTCCAAAACCGGCATTTGTTGTTCCAGGCAGTAAATATCCAAATGCACCTCTATCTGATTTTATAGATGGGACCAAAAGTACACTCGCAGTCTACATTTTTCAATTAAGAACAGGTAAAAATGTAGACTTAGAAATGCTAGTTGGACAAAAAGCTCCACTTTGGCAAAGGGCAGCTAAAAAGCTGTTACATCCTTAATATTCATAGTATAATCCAGCCAGAAATGAAACACATTGCTATTTTATCAAACTCTGCTATAAAACAGGTCTTTTCAGGCAAAAAAACTATAGAAACCAGATTTTCCCAAAAAAGGATTTCCCCCTTTGGAACAGTCAGCATAGGGGATATAGTTTATTTAAAACCTCCAGGAGAAGATATAGTAGGGCAGTTTGTAGTAAAAAAAGTAATATATATAGAAGGCTTGGAAGCCTCAGACTGGGATAATATTAAAAAAGTTTATGGAAAAAAATTATCTTTGGGATCTTTGGAAGAAGATGATAAATTTTTTAAAATACACCAAAATGCAAAGTATGCCACAATTATTTTTATCTCCAATGTTGAACAATTCATTACTTCACCCATAAAGTTTACTAAAAAAGATCTAAGAGGCTGGGTTATCCTAAAATAAAGATATTAGTCTGAAGATAAAACTGAATTAATTAATTTCTCCACAGGAAACAGTATCTAAAGACTTGTCTCCAATTCTTTCTACCACCAGTGCAAGCGGTTTTTGCTTTAAAATTTCATCTAAATCAATCTTGAGCCTAACACAGAATATTACTTTAAGATTAACAATGACTCATCAGTCTATAAATCTAAAACAGCCCCCTCACTTTCAAAAGATGCACCGCCCTCTAGAAGTTATAAAGGCTCCTTGGTGACTGGTCAGAGAACTCCATCCAGAGACAGTATTGTTTACTTTTATACCCAAAAAGGTCAGCTTTTATCTACTCTAGCCAGTGATGAGGGGAAATTTGAAATTACTCTAAGATCTTATAGAACTAAAGACCTGGCTTCTTATCAGGAATTAACCCTGGCAGATAGTTTAAACTTCTATGCTCAATCCAGAGTAGCAGGTGGTTACCTTCAGACTTTAGCAGGAGTTAGACATGACCTTGAGATTTTACTGGAGCAAAGATATATCCCATTTTTTACAGTCCAGCTAGGTAAAACTAATTAGATCAATTCAGGATTGATAGAATTAATGTAAAGGTTAAGCAGATTGGGATTTTGGAGATTTTGGCCAGGCAACATACCCAAGGATACCTTCTACAGCTGCAACTACAACATTTAAATGAACAAGTTCAATCATAGAAGCAGCAAAAAGTAAGATTGATAAAGGATATCTGACTGCTTTTTCAGGTAAACCTGGACCGCCTTCTCTTTCTGACATAGTGGTTATTTTACTCCAAATAATTAATTTTTGTGTAAGAATTTAAGGGTTTGGGGGGACAATCTGGATTTGTCCTGTTTGGTCTGACTGGAATGTTGAAAATGGGTCTGTAAAAGTAATCACTTCTTTTTCCAGGTTTTCTTTTTCATCTCTTACTCTTCTTCTGCCAAGCCCCACTATAGATTTTGTAGAAACCCCTTTTAATGCAAAATCCTTATTCCCATCAACAGAAAGCTCTGTCACCTCTGCAGGCCTTTCAAAAGCTAAATTCTGCTTGTCTTTTAGAACCTGGGTGGTGATCTTATTCCAGATTGGTGCAGCTCCAGTCACTCCAGAGGTTAGGGCAGGATTCATAGGGGAGTTATCATTATTTCCAACCCAAACCCCCACCACCAGCTCCGGAGTATACCCAAAGGTCCAGTTATCCCTCTTGGAATCAGTAGTACCAGTTTTTGCAGCCACAATATGTCCTGAAATATTTAAAAGGGAACTGCTCCCAAATGCAGGAGTCCTGGCTTTGTTGTCAGCTAAAATGCTGCTTACCATGTAAGCTACACCAGCTGGAATTACCCTTTTTCCCAAAGGTGCAGTATTATCCTCCAAAACTTTGCCTGTATAATCAGTTAATTTTAAAATTGGCTGGGCATCATACCTTACCCCCATCTGACTCAAAGTCCCATAAACTGTCATCATGTCAATTAGCCTGACATCCCCACCTCCCAAAGTTAAAGATAGCCCAAACCTGGAAGAGTCCTCAAAGGTAGAAATCCCCATGTCTTTGGCCACCTTGACCATATCAGCAATCCCCACTATAGAAAGCATCTTAACTGCAGGCACATTATAAGAACTGCCCAATGCAGTCCTGATAGAAACTGGACCATGGTATTTTCCATCATAGTTTACAGGTGAGTAGCTCTCCCAGGCATTTCTGAAAGTTACAGGTGTATCTAAAAGTATATTTCCAGGTGTATATCCCTTCATAAAAGCTGTGGTATAAGTTACAGGTTTAATGGAAGATCCAGGCTGTCTTAATGCTGTAGCCACATTAAAATTGCCAAATTTTGGGTCCCAATAATTTTTGCTACCAACCATAGCTAAAATATGTCCAGTTTTTGCATCAGTCACCATAGCTGCCCCATTTGTGACATTTAGATAACCTAAAGTGCTGATCTCTTTCTCTACAATCTCTTCAGCCTTCTTTTGCATATCCAGGTCTATTGTAGTTGTAACCCGCAGCCCTCCTCTTACTACTTTTCTTTCACCATACTTTTGGGATAGTAAATTCTTAACATACATAACAAAATGAGGAGCTTTAATTTCATCCAGGGGGGCTTTAATATTTAATGTTTCATCATAAGCTCTCTGGGCTTCATCTTGTGAGATAAAGTTTTCCTCAACCATTCTTCTTAATACTGACCTCTGTCTTGCTTTCCCCATCTGCGGGTTTGAGCCATAAGGTGAATAAGTGGTGGGGGAGGCTGGAAGCCCTGCTAAAAAAGCACTCTCTGCCAGATCTAACTCCCTAACATCTTTGTTAAAATAAGTCTGCGCAGCAGCAGCAATTCCCCAGGCAGGTCCTCCATAAGGGACTTCATTAAAATACATCTCTAAAATCTCTTTCTTGCTGTAAATCCTCTCAGTCCATAAAGATAAAACTACCTCTTTTGCTTTTCTTTCAACAGTCCTTTCAGGAGTTAAAAGGGTATTTTTAATAAGCTGCTGGGTAATAGTTGAACCACCCTGGACCTCCCCTGTCTGGGTATAGCTCCACAGTGCCCTGGCTACTCCAAACACATCCACTCCAAAATGCCCATAAAAATTTTTATCTTCCATGGCAATAGTAGCCTTAACTAAGTGGTCTGGAATGCTATCTAAACTGACAGGAGTCCTGTTTCTGTCCTCATAAAGCCTGTAAATTAAAGTCCCATCCCTTGAGTAAAATTCTGTAGTCACCGGGCTCTGTGACTCTTTTAAGCTGGCTGGAGTAGGTAAATCCTGGACTAAATGCAAGCCTAAATAGAGTGAAGCTGCAAATGTTAGAGTAAGCAGTGTCAAAGATATGGAAGTCTTGGAAAAGCTCCATCCTGGTGCAGGAGTTTTTATATGAGCTTTCTTTTTAGCTTTTTTTGTCTTCTTTTTTTGGAATTTAAAAGATTTTGTAAAATTTAAAAGAGCATTAAAGAAAAATTTAAAATCAATAAGTGCTATAAAGGAAATGAGTAAATTAATTAATTTTAAAAAAGTTTGTCCAAGTTTAACCAAAATCCAGGCGAGAAAAAGTATGGGGAGGAGCAAAAAGTTTAGCTGGGTTTTAAGTTTATTTTTCCGTCTGGCCATTAAGCATAAATCTAAAAAAATAATTCCTCACCTAAAGAGTTGGGCTGGCACCCTAAGTAGGAAAACACGGGGCAGAATATGGATATTTTAATCTAGAACTGTTTTAAAAGAAAGAGGGAGAATATAGTCTATTTGCTGAATTTTTTGACAATTATTCCGCCTATAACAACCAAGGCTGCTATTGACAATAGAAATAGAGTTAAATTATCTACCTGCATTTTGAATTCTCTTAAGGGTTAACTATGTAACTCATTATATAACATAGAGCCATCACCAACAACCCCGCAAGAAAGTGGGATACAGAGAATTCATGGCCAGATATAAATTGGCCAAATATTAATGCAGCCCCGGCTAAATTCCCTAAATCCATTAATTTTTCAGAAAACCTAGCCCTAAATTCTCTAGAAAACCTAAACTTCTTCATTGCTCAAATAACTTTTTTGCTTCCTCCACATATTCAGGATGCCCCTTTTCTTTCATAAAATACCACCACTCAACTCCCCAAAGGTATGAACTTTTAAAACCTGTATTTTTTGCAAATTCCACATTTTTTTCTAAATTTTTAGATGGATAAACTCTGGATTGTTCCAAAACATCCCAGGAAGAAATAGTTTCCTGGGCAGGAACCCAGGGTTCAGTCTGCAGTTCTGCCACAATGCTTTCCTGGTTAGGCCTTCCAACTATTTTTTTAACAATATCTGCTTTAACTTTGTAATAAATTGGCGGGAATGGATAGGTGATAGTATTATATAAAAGTGGGTTCCAGACAGATCTGTAAAGTGAAATCCCATGTATATCATCTGCTTTCATTGAGTCTACCCAATTAGTTAACTCCCCTGAGTCAGTAATTAAAATAGGCCTTGAATCTAAATCGCGGACCAGTTCAACCTCTTTAGAAACAAACTGTTTTGAAAGTGGGTTATCAGAGCAGTCTCCAAAATCCAAAAATGGTTCATTCTCAATTTGCCAGACCTTAATATTTGAATAATTTTTAAAATGGTTAACTTCTGAATCTATAAGTTTTAAAATATTGCTTTGAAGCTGGTCTTCTCTTAAGCCTTTTGTCCAGGAAGGTGGAAAACACTCAGGCCACCTTGGCTGTTTATAGCCCAAAACTAAAATTACCTCTACCCCTCTTTTTTGAGCCTCATTTAAATAATAATCTGCTTCAGAAAAATCGTACTCCCCCTCAACTTTTTCAACTTCATCCCAATAAACGGGCAGCCTTAAGCGTTTAATATTTAACTCATCAAGAGCCTTGTTAAAATTTTCCCTTGGGTCAAGCCCTAATTCCAGCGCATATCTTGGAGAATAAGTAATGCCAAGTTTGGGTTTTTGACTAAAAGATGAATAAGCCAGAATGTAAAGTCCTGCTCCAATACAAAATATTCCCAGAATTTTGAAAATTATCACCACCCTGGAAAGATTTTCTTTATAAATTTCAGGGAATTTTTTGGCAAGAAAAAGTGACAGTATAAAAAGAAAAATGTATTGGGTTCCCTGAAGTGAATTGACCAAAGCTGGTGTTGCTAAAGATATAGAAAAAGTTAACAAAAGCTCAGAGGTCCCTCCGCTTACTTGGCCAATTGCAAAGAGAGCCCCTGCTTTTGAAAAAAATTTAAGTCTGGGACCCTCTTTGGCTAAAACAATTCTTCTAAGCTTTGGTACCAATAAAATAATTATTCCAACAGGGATTAAAATTGGCCTGGACCAGACAAAAACAGTTAAAAAATTCTCCTGAAGATAAGCCTGCCTTAAGATGATGTAGGAAATTGCAAAAAAAAGTGCAGATCCTACTTCTAAGACAACCTCTGAAAGACTAATTTTTCCCTTCCAGTCAAAGATTGTTAAAGAAATTAACCCAAAAATAAAAAATAAAACTGCCCAGGTCTCATTTAAATTAATGGTTCCATTTATTGATGAATCAATCAGCAGAAAAAGGGGGATTAAAGTTCCAATTATTGGGATCACCCTTGATAAAACCCCAATCTGGAGGGCCCGGAACATTAAATAAGCTCCAGTTGTCCACAAAAGGGTAGAAATTGAGGCTAAAAATAAAACCTCAAAACTTGGAAATTTAGTAAAAGGGGTTGCTAGAAGTATGACACAGCTAACCAGGGAGTAATAAAAAATATAAATTAAAGGGTTGGGGATGTGTTTAACCAGCAAAAACTTATCAACAGTTACAGCAATACCATTAAGAAAGTATGCGAGTATGGTAAAGGGCAAATGTGACATTTGAATTATCAATGATCAATTATCAATGATGAATTTAGTTTAGCCTTTTTAATAATTGAGTACAATATTCTTACAAGTTCGTCACTCTCTTTCAGTAAGGAATCTAAGTTAGTATTAGATACTAATTTTGTTTCAAAAATTACAGTTAACCAATAAAGAGTTTCTCTGGCTTCTTTAAGGGCAATGGTCGAACAGTGAATAAAATCTTTTTTTGATGAAGCACTTTGTGCCTCATGAATATTAGCTCCAATTGAAGTTCCTGATCTTACAATTTGCGATGCTATTGCAAATCCAGCCGGTGTTCTGGGTAATAAATTTGCTAGTTTGATAATACTGACTGCAAACCTTGTTGAACGAGAAGTTATATTAATTGTTAATTGTGCATTGGACATTGGTCATTCTTATATGTGTTCACAAAGGGCTTTAGGTCCGCCTTCGTGCTGGTTGCACAAAACATCAGAAACTCTGACAGTGTGTCCCAAAAGTTTCAAAAGTGTGTGGGGAATATTATTATATTTGGCAATTTCTGAGTAAACAAAAGCAGAATTTCTGACCTTTCTTTCCTGGGTTTTGTAATCTATTTCAACCAGCCCAAACCTTGGGTCAAACCCTTCTGCCCATTCAAAGTTATCAATAAATGACCAGTAAAAAAACCCCTTAACATTAACCCCTGCTTTAATTGCCCTGTAAACTTCATTTAAATAAGAAATTAAAAACCTGGTCCTCCTGTCATCATTGGTACTGGCAATCCCGCACTCAGTTACATAAATTGGTTTGTGGTCTGATAAATCAATTAACACATCAAATAACCCTTCAGGATAAACCTCCCAGCCTAAATCAGAAACTTCCCTGGCCTGGTGGATTACATCTTCAACCCCTGGCAAAAGCCCATTTTTTTTATTAATCCTATGGTGGAAATAATAATTAACCCCTATAAAATCATGGTGCCCCTTAGTTAATTTGTAAAAAGCATGGTTCCCGATAATATCTGAAAAATAAACAGCTATTTGTTCAACCAGAGAATGTTTATGGGCAGAATGAAAACTCTGGACATTATTTGCCACCCCAACAGGTTTAGTAGATAGGCTTTTAATTAATTTATATGTTTTTTTATGGGCCGCTGCTAAGTTCCACTCCACCCTAAACCCCCTAAACTTATTTTTTACCTGGGGCGGCCAGTAACCAATTAAATAACCCATATAAGTATAGATCCCTGGTTCATTTAATGTAATCCAAAAGTCCACAAACTCATCCAAAAGAGGCACAACCTCTTTTACATATCTTGTGAAATAATCTACTGTCTTTGAATTTTCCCATCCTCCCTTTTTTGCAAGCCACCTGGGTATTGTAAAGTGCCAGAGTGTCAGCATAACCTTAATATTTTTATCTTTAAGACTTTTTAATACTTTCCTGTAATGCTCAATCTCAGCCTGGTTAAACTTTCCCTCCTCACTCTCAATCCTTGCCCATTCAATGGATAATCTGTGGGCATTTTGGTTCAGATCTTTTAACAGGCTAAAATCCTGTTCAAATTTATTATATTGATCAGCTGCCCTACCAGACCTTTTCTCAGGGGGCTGGTTCATAAGTTCCCATTCCCACCAGTCAGAGTAAACATTATTACCTTCTACCTGGTGGGCAGAGGTGGCAGTTCCCCACAAAAAATTGTCCGGGAAAACTAAAGGATTATGTTCATGGTGTTCTTTGGGCGGATCAGTGGGCATATGTTTAAGGATACTATGAATTTAGCAAAGTGAGCAACTGATGAATAGGCCAACTGAAAATATTTCTTACAAACCTCCAATGATTACAAAGACACCTGGATATCCTCTATCTACTATGTTTCCATCACATTTTTTTAAATTCTGGCTGGCTTTTGCATCAGGATCTTGGGCATTCTCCAGCCTTGTAACCAAATAGTACCAATTACCTGGAATATTGTAAGGGCTTGCACAATCACCTCTACTAAAATATGAATACCCATAGGCACCATCCCAGGCTGTAGAACCAGAATTATTTGAAGGATCAATAGGAAGTTGATTTATGTAATTTGTATTGAAGGCTGCTGATCCGCAAAAAGGAAAATCTACCCTAGCGGCATCTGTTAACCAAAAAGATGCACTGCTGTTAGTGCTATTTTGCCAGCCTTGGTTAACTAAATCGTTTGTGCAGGGATACCTGCCATTTTTTTGCCTGTAAATTTCTAATGCTACAGAAATTGCCCTTAAATCCTGCTTCCTTTTAGCATCCCTTCCTCTGATTTGAGCTGCATTGAAAGATGTAAATCCCACAGCAGAAATAATAGCTATTATAGAAATTGCTACCAAAAGTTCTATCAGAGTAAATCCTTTATTTGAGTTAAGTTTGATCATCATTTATCTTCCTCCTACAACTGTATAAGTATAGGCAGGAAAAGCTACTGTGGCTCCAGCTCCATAAAACAAAGTGTCATCGCACCAGCGGTTAGGTTTAAGTTCATTTCTGTCTGGATCACTGCGGTTTTCCAGCTGGGTAGCCAAAACATAATACTGTCCGGCAGGTATTCCGCCGCAAGCTGAAGACCAATAATGATATCCCATTACATTTTCTGCCGTTGGATTGCCCGTAGTATTAGAGGTAGGATCATTTGGAAGATTGCTTATATAACTTGAACTTAAGGAAGGAGCAGTGTTATTGCATACTGCAGTGTCATTGGTGATCCAGACTGTTCCTGCAGTACTAGAACTGTGCTGCCAGCTATTAGTACAGGGAAACTGCCTAAAATCTCCATAATAAAGCTGCAATGCTTTTGCTATCTCCTGTAAATCCTGTTTTCTTTTAGAGTCTCTGGCTACAATCTGAGATTGGGAATAGGATAAAAAACCAATTGCTGCAATAATTCCCACAATAGTTATAGCAATAATAAGCTCAATTAATGTGAAGCCAAAGAAGTTATGAGTACGCTTCGCTTGTAGTTTGTTGTTCATTGACTTCTTTGTCTTACTATGATCTATGAACTCATAACTAATGAGCAAAGCTCTTGCATTCGCAAAAACTAATAGCTTAAATCTGGGCATTATATTAAGAATACCCCGAAATGAAGATGTTAGCAAGAATATTTCAGGAAAACTTTGCTGCAAGCTTCTGCCACTGTTTAAATCTTAAAATAAGTCTCTCATCAGTATCTAAAACTTTCTTGGCCTCTTCTAAATGGTGTTTTGCTTTTTCTAAATCTACTTCCCTTAATATTTCTGCCAGTTTCATATGAGCGCCGCTAACCCAGACTTTTAAGTTATAACTTTCAGAAGATGGATAAAAGTCCAGATCATTGTAAGAGGAATCTTTGTGGTCATAATCACTCTGACTTTGGGCATTTTGAAGGTCCAGGAGTGCCTGTTCTGCTCTTTCCAAACTGCTTCTATTACCATTTTTGAATTCGCAAACTGCTAAATGCAGCTTAATATCTGCCAAAGCTGCAGGCTTTGTTTTTGAAAGTGTTATCTCTCCTTTGCTGACTGTCTCCCTATAACTCTGGACAGCATTTTCATTCTCACCTAAATCCTCTAAAACTTTAGCTAAATTAAAGAGAGGCTGGACTAAAGCCTCATCACTGTTTAAACTCCTGGCAACTTCAACTGAAGCTGACATCTCTCCTTTTGCTGTACTTAAAAAATTATTATCCTCAAGAGTTTGGGCTAAATGTCTTAAATTTAATGACCTCTCAGCTAAAATCTCTGCAAAACCAGAATAATCTTTATCAGACTGGTAAGCAATTAAGGCTTCATCTGATAATTGCAAAGCTTTTAGAAAATCTCCTTTTTCTCTTGCAATACTTGCTTCTTTGTGCAGTTTCCTTCCACTGGATTCTTCCATTAGAAAATTATTTTAACATTTTTGTTGTATTATAAATATAGATGTTTAAAATTCTTGTTCCATTAATTGCAGTAGCAGCAATTGCTCTATTTATAGTTTTTAAATCTGTTTTCTTGCCTGGTAAACCTGCAGCCAATCTTCAAACTCAAAATTCAACAAACTCTACTGCTTCATCTGTCCCTTTAACTCAGGCCCCATCCTCTGAAACAGCTCTTCCTGCAGCTTCTGCCTCACCCTCATTTCCTCCTAAAAATGTCACTTCTGTTGATGATTCAAGAATCAGGACAATAGAGACAGCTATAATTGATTTAAGAAGCCAGATTGCTGCTTTAAAAGATACAGCCTCACCATCTCCATCCTCAACCACTTCAACTTCTACTACCGCCTCTACAACAACAAAATCTCCGGAATATATTCCTGTTGGGGCAGGGGAGGCCCAAATGTCAGGGAATAACTGGACTACAATCCCAGGTTATGAGGTGACAATAGATTCTTCAAATTATTCAGGTTATAAATCAGCAGTTTTAGAGGCAAGTATAAGGCTAAACCAGCCAGGTGGAAGCATTCAGGCAAGGTTATATAATTCCACTGATGGTTCAAATGTATCAAGCACAGATTTATCAGTGACAACCACAGAATATTCACTTGGATCATCAGGATCCTTCAGCTTAGCATCAGGATCTAAAACATATAAGCTTCAACTTAACTCAACCAATGGCACAACATCATTTGTTCAGTCTGCCAGAATTAAGGTAAGCTTTTAATAAGATGTATCCTAAACTACTTGAAGCATGTTTGCTTGCTGCAAAACTTCAGCTTGAATTTTTTCAGAAAAATTTAAAAATTACTACAAAATCAAACCCTAAAGATTTTGTTACAAATGTAGATTTGGAAAGCCAAAAAATAATTATTAAGACCTTAAGGAATTCAACTCCTGACTCAGGGTTTATAGGAGAAGAAGAGGATAATAATATTAGTACATATGCACCCAATCTTTTTATCATTGATCCTTTGGACTCTACCTCAAGCTATATTGAAGGTTTGGACTCTTTTTGTATTTCCATTGCTTATCTTTTTGAGGGAGTCTTAACAGAAGGGATGGTCTATAAACCTAAAACAGATGAGATATTTTATGCAAAAAAAGGTGAAGGAGCATATAAAATAATTAATGATAAGAAAGTAGAGTTAAAAGTCAATGAAACTTTATTAAAAAATGCAAAAATTGGGTTTAACTCAGGATACTCAGAAGAGGCCAAAGCAAAAGTTACTGAGAATTTAAAAATTTTAGATCCTCAAATTAAATCATCAGAAAAATCAAGATCTTCAGTTTTAACAGCTATCCAGGTTGCAAAAAATGAGTTTGATTTAGCAATGTTTGGGAGGGTATTTATCTGGGATATTGCAGCAGTTAAATTAATTATAGAAGAAGCAGGAGGAATAATTACAGATTGGAAGGGTAATGAAGTTAAACTTGATTTAGAAAATTTAAAAAAAGAGTATCAAGTTTTAGTCTCATCTGATAAATTAATAGAAGAAGTTACTCAATGTCTGAACTAAAACTTCTTTTGATTTCTTTACTACCTAATCAAAATCTATACTCTGATCTAATGGTTGACCTCGATCAGGAATAACTGCAGTCATTTCTCTATATTTATTACCAAGATGGGTAAGTTTTTGTGATCCTTGTTTATGATCAATCATTTGAGCAAGAGTAAATTGTTGATCTGCTGTATCTTCTAAATATATTTTCATTGGAACAAATAATCCTTCAGCTGCCAAACGAGTGTTAAAATCCATTAACATAACATGCTTAAGTGAATCTTCAACTTTACTAAAGTTCTGTTCTAGAAAAGCGATTCTTACGCTGGCCTCGCTAAACTGACCATCCTGAAAAATATGGTTAACAGCAATTTCTGTAGCAGTTTCAAAGGTGAAATGTTCTGTCCCAACAATCCTTGCTTCTAGAGCTTCCAGCGATTCTCCAGCTTTATCACGTTGTTCCTCGAGTTCCTTTAATGTTTCTGTAGGTTGCCGAAAAAACTCGGCATGATAGTCATAATCCGCTTCTCTTATCATCAAAGTGTATTCTAGTGGAAGTTTATAGAGTTGTCAAACTATAAGTCTATTTTGCAGGCTCGCCAGGGCTCGAACCTGGAAAAGCAGTTTTGGAGACTGCTGTGATACCATTTCACCACGAGCCTAAACTTGTATAGTATATGCTAAAATCTGGGAAGATTCAAAAAAAAATCACTTTAACTTAAATTCCTGGTGCAGAGTGGTTTTTCTGCATTCTTTGCAGTATTTTTTTAATGCTATTTTTTCAGTGGTTTGAGTAGTATTTCTTTGGGTAATGTAATTTCTGGATTTACAATCACCACATTCCAAACCAAAACTTTGCCTTGCATCTTTTTTAGCCATAGAAAGAATTCTACCTTAAATTGAGCTTACTTTGCAACAAGAAAGGTATTATTATAGCTGTACAACAACGAACGGATGATGAATAATTAACTTGGTATTCGGTCGAAGTCGTTTAGACTTCGAAAACAGAGCCGACAGTGAGGATCGAACTCACGGTCTCTTCATTACCAATGAAGTGCTTTACCACTAAGCTATGTCGGCACGTCGAAATTCGATTTCAGTTTCCCTAATTTCTGAATTGCTTCAACTTCCATCAATTTCTCCTTTCAAAATTCCTACGGAATTTTGGGAAAACAAAAAAAACTTGGAAATGAGAGCCCCCTAACAGAATCGAACTGTTGTCGACTGTTTACAAAACAGCTGCTTTACCATTAAGCTAAGGGGGCGCTTCGCTACCCTTATCTTGCGATAGTTCCGCTTCGCGTGTAACTATCTAAAGCTAAGGGGGCGCTTCGAGGGTAATTTTAACAAAAAAAGAAGAGAAAAAACAGTTTAGATTAAAAAAATCCACCCGGAATGGAGTGGATTCATATAATTTCTGCCTACTTGGTCGTTTTTTTGAGGCCTTTCCCCCCAAAATACAGGTGGGAACCCCGTCCAAGAAGCGTTAACTTACAAGGAACTACAGGTCATCCCGTATAAGGTTTAATCGTAGAAGGAAAATTTAGTTCCTCAAAATGTCAAACGTGCCAGTAGGCAAAGGGCTTTCGCCATCTACTTTATCACAATTATTTTTTGTAATTGTGATAAACAAATCTTAGTAAACTATCATAAAAAAGTCAAACCTGATATAGATTGTCCCAGTAGTAAAATCTTATATATATGAAGCTAAAGAGTAGACTTAAAGCCCAAGCAGGTTCCTTAAAAAAGCTGTAGAACCCCCCAGGATAAAACTTAAAAGTGAAGTCCTTCCAACAGGTATAAACCAAAGCATTAAAAGAAGTAAAAAACCATAAGGCTCAATTTTTTGATAACTTCTGGCTAAGTTATAGGGAAGCTGTGATTCCAAAATCTTTGACCCATCAAGAGGTGGAATTGGTATTAAGTTAAATACAGCTAAAAGTAAATTTATATTAACCATAAAATTTAAAAGGATCAGTAAAAATGGGATTGGATTGACCGCACTAAAGATGTGATATAAGACTGCTGCAGTTACTGCCAAGGCCAGGTTAGCTAAAATCCCTGCTGCAGATACCCAAAACTCTCCCATCCTGATATTTTTGAAATTTAGAGGATTAACTGGTACAGGTTTTGCCCAGCCAAATAAAATAGGGGAGCCTGAAATAAAAAGTAAAATGGGGAGTAAAATTGTACCTATTGGGTCAATGTGGGGAATTGGGTTGAGGGTAAGCCTTCCAGCATGCTCAGCAGTCCTGTCGCCAAACCTTAAAGCTATTAGCCCATGCATGACCTCATGCACAATTACAGAGAACAAAAGTATGACTATAGATAAGGCTAGAATTTCCGGGCTCATTGTGTTAATATTCTAACACGATTATGGCAATGTGTGCAGTGTGTAACAAAAAAACAGTGATCAGAAATTGGTCAAGACATCAGAAAGGTTCTTCTGGAGCTTCAGTGTGGCCTTTAAGAGCTCAAATAGTTAAAAAACCACAGCACCCAAACCTTCATACCTTCAAAGGTCAAAAGTTTTGTACTAAATGCTTAAGAATAGTAAAGAGTGCATTTAATGCCTCAATGTCCAGGCCCCAAGCTCCTGTTCAAGCTTAAAATCCTATAATACTTGACTAATTCAACTCTTTGTATTAAAAAGGCCTAGTATGGCTGAGCGCATATTTAAAATTTCACCCAAAACTTCATTTGAAACACTAGCTAAAATTAAAACTTATGATCATGATACTAACAAAATAGCAGCCATAGATATGGTGCAAAATGGCAGAGAGCTTGAAAATGCCATAGACTGGGATCAGGCAATTATGAATATTGAAGTAGCCAGAGGTGGCAGGGAGTTTCCTCTCAAAGGTATTGATGCCATAGCTTATAAAGTTGGTGCCAGTGTAATCAGATATGCAAAGTCAAAAAGCATAGGTCTGGGAGAGCCGCAAGTTGCACTCCTTAGTGCTGTATTTTTTGCCAGGGAATATTCTGCGAGAGGAAAGATATTTAGAGATAAATTATTCAGTTTAGAATCAGGTGAGTTAAAACTGGAAACCCCTGAAAATATAGTTAGAATTCAAAATGCAGCTACAAATTTAGCTGCTTGGGGAACTGTTCTGGAAGCTGCGACAAATGAGTTTGCTCTCTTTATTGGAGAAGATGAAAATACTTTAACTGTGTTTGATGCGCTCTTACCAGCTGATGGAGATAACTCTTTAATTAGTCAAAGGAGATTAGTAATGCTCAAATCTATGTCCCGTGATCATAAAGATGCAGTTTTAGGGTGTGCTTTAGATATACAAAGGTTTAGGAATTCAAAGTTTGTAAAGGGAAACTAGGATAACCTCTTAAAAATTCATCCAGTTCTACAGGTTTTTTTCCCTCTATTTGCACTCTTTTGCCTGGTAAAAACTTTATTACTTTTTCTTTTTTATCCGCCGAAGCTCTCTGAGCGGAGGAGGACCACTTAGTCCAGGCTGTAGGCCAGGGATAATAAGCCCTAATCATCCTATCCAAAATCTCAGGCCCTGGAGGACTCTCAATTTCAAAATACCCATCATCTTTTTTGATCATTTTAGAATATGTAGCTTTGTCTTCAGCTTGTTTTTTTGGTTCAATCTCAGAAAATCTTTCAATAACAGCTGCAGCCAGCTCGCCACCAATATTATTTAAAGCTTTAAGTAAGCTATCAGTAGTTTCATCTGAGGCAATCTCATACTCCTTTTGGTCCAAAATATCTCCAGCATCAACTTTATCAACCATCTTTATAATAGTTACTCCAGACACTTTTTCTCCAGCCAGGATTGCAGCTGGGGCAGGGGAGGGGCCTCTATATTTGGGCAGGAGTGAGTGGTGGACATTTAAAGGGGCAATTTTAGGGGTATCTAAGAGTTTTTGGGGAAGAATTAGCCCATAGTCAGCAACTACTAAAAAATCCGGATTTATTTTAGAAATCATTGAAATTTTTTCCTCAGTTAATTTATCTGCTTCAATAATCTGAATACCCTGGTTTTGGGCAAAAATTTTAACAGGACTTGGTGTCAGAATTTTTTTTCTCCCAACCATTCTGTCAGAAATTGTAACAACTGCTAAAATAGGAAATTTTATATGAAGCTTTTCCAGTGAAATTACAGAATATTTTGTATTCCCAAAAAAAATAATTCTCATACAGTGACCTGCTCAAATATATCAGACCCGCCTGCATCTTTGCCCACAACTTTATAGAGTTTTGACTTATTTTCTAAAATATGGTCCATAAAAAGTTTGCCTGTGAGATGGTCAACCTCATGCTGTATCACCCAGGCTAAAAGCCCTGTGGCTTTTTCCTCAACCTGCTCGCCTGCCTCATTAGTATAAGTAACTCTGACCCAAATAAATCTATCTACCTCACCATAATAATTAGGGATAGATAAACACCCCTCAAACCTGGATTTTTGTTTTTTAGAAGTTTTGGTAATTTTTGGATTAAAAAAAGTTTTAAACTTTCCATCCTCCATTTTAGCCACAAAGTACTGTCCAGTACTCCCAACCTGGGTTGAAGCCAACCCAACTCCTTCTGGATCCACAAATGTTTTGGTTAATTTAACCATCTCCTTTATCTCCTGAAGGAGTTGAGGTGTAATTTTTTTAACAGGCTTAGTTTTTACCCTAAGTCTGTTATCTGGTGCAATTACTAGTTCTAACATAAGCTAAAGTGTAATTTTTTTGAGCCTAAAATACAAGATTCAGCCTGTCTTGACACCTTTGGGCTAATATGTCAATCTAATTGTGTGACCCAAAGAAGGAATAAAATGAGCCTTGATGACCCCTCTAAAGATTATTTAAGCAAGTACATTGTGGATTTAAATAAAAGGGATCTTAATAAATTTTTTAAACCAGCTGTCTCAATTTCTGCCCTGGCTATAATCTTGTTTCTAACGGTGGCTACATTTTCACCATTAAGGGAAGGGTTTTTTAGCCAGCTTTATCCAAAACAAAAGTCTCAAGCAGAGGTTAAACAAACCTCACTTAGCTTTATTGCACCATCTTTGGATCCTAAATTAAAAGAAGACTCCAAAATTTCAGTCATAATTACACCAGCTGATTTAAATATAAAAGAAGTTAAGGTAAAGATTATCTTCCCCAAAGATAAAATTAGGATATTTGGGTTAAATCATGAAGGTTCATTTATTTCAAAATGGACAAAGTCTGAATTTGATAATACTGATGGGACAATTAGTTTAGAAGGTGAAACCTCCCCTACTTTAGTTTCATCCTCAAAGCTTTTAGCAGCAATTGTTTTTACTCCAATCAAAGCTGGTGAAACAATTTTTATTTTTGATGATTCATCCCAGGTTTTAAATAATAATGGAGAAAATATTTTAACAACAAAAGAATCTAAAACTTTAAATATTAATTAGAATCTGTTTTAAGCTGCTTAAGTCTCCACATGAAGATCCTGGCTTTGGATTTTGCCCTGTTATACCCTTTTGCATAGGTAAGTGCTTCCTCTAAAAGTGACCTTTTAACATCTTTGGCCAGTTTTATATAAAGTGAGTAATGTTTTGTATCTCCCAAACTTTCTGCCAAATATACCCCATACTGTTGAAACTCCTTATAAAGATTTTTTGGCCTGTCAGGAAACTTTGCTTCATCGAGAATCTTTGATATAGATTTCATAAATCATTTAATTTACTAATCACTTCTTCATCATTTGGAGTCAGTTTTAGTACTGTTTCATATTGGGCTTTTGCTGCTTCTTTTTTATTAAGCTTCAAATAATAATCACCCAGACTTATATATGCATCTTTATAATTTGGTTTTAACTCAATTGCTTTTTTCAAAACCTCTAAAGCCTCTTCAGTTTTATTAAACTCATCTAAAATTAAAGCTTTGTTAAATAAAAGTTTAGGATCTGTTGGTGCAAGTGTAATTGCCCTATCTACAACCTCCAGGGTTTTTTGTTCATATTTGGGATCCAAAAATGAGAGTTCAAAATAAGTCCTGATTGCAGTTCTCCAGAGAGAGATGTTAGCAGGGCTATTTGAAAGTGCGAAACTTGTCTGTTGCTGGGCCTGCTCCTCAAGCTCTGAAGACTTTGAGGCATCTTCCTGGGAAAGAGCCAGGGCAGCAGAGCCTGCAGCATACCCAAGCTCAATCCTATATAAAGGTTCAGTTGGGTTTAGATTCACAGCCTGGATTAAGAAGTTGTAAGCCTGGCCAGGGTTGCCTGCATCTGAATAGCTGCTTCCATTTTTATAGTAAGTATCTGCGCTCCAGTACCTATAAAGTGTCATAATTAGCATTAATCCAATCAAACAAATAGTAATAATAACAAGCCTTTTATATAAAATGCGCTTGTAGATAGTATTTTTTATAGGTGATGTCAAAAATGAAAGCAGTGAAATACTTGTGACTTCATTTAAAGAATTAGTCTTTAAAAATACAAACCCTGGATAAATATAAAACAGCAGGGCTACCATAACAACTGAAAACCCAAAAAAGTTCTGGACTAAATAAGAAACATATCCAGCTAGGATGGAGATAATAAAAAGTTTATCTGAAAAAGTATCTTTGAAATTTGAAATTTGGTTTTTGCTTGCAAAATTCGCATTTGCGAACAATTTGAAATTTTTATTGAAAATTGAAAATTGAAAATTGAAAATTCTCAAAGCGCCCCAACTCAAAAAGGTTAAAACCATCCCCATGTATGTCAAAAACCCAACTAACCCTGTAGTAGCCAGGTAATTAAGGTATTCATTATGGGCTTTGTTGTATAAAAAGTCCCACTCAGAGACTAAGTTATGTTCAGTAGGTCTGAAGTTATAGTAGGTATAAGCAAAAGTCTCCAATCCTGACCCGAATATAGGATATGCCCTAAAAATATCCATTGCCCCTTTCCAGACAATTAATCTGATTTGGCCAGATTCAGTCCCTCCTGTTTCAAGTTGGGTAGAAGCTGCTGCCTGTGGTTTAGGAGGAGTTGGTGCTTCCACAAATAATTTAAACCTGGTTAAAGCTGATCCAAATAAAAGATTTATAAGAAGAAAAGTTAATAAAATGATGAGCAATGGCTTTAGTAAGTTGGAACTTCCAGGCTCGCTGCGCTCGCTCGAAGAAAATAATTTTGTTCGACCAAAATGGAGAACTACAAAACTTCCCAAGCCTCCCAAGAATCCCAAAGCTGCACCTCTGGATAAAGTAAAAGTTAAAGCCATGTAGTATGAGGCACTAAAAATGTAATACCTGATCTTATCTTTTAAATTTTCTGAGATTATAAAAAAATATATTGCAGGGAAAATAATCATCCCCAAATATGCCCCCAGCCAGTTTGGCTGTCCCAAAGTTGCAAAAACCCTGGTCTGGACATCCTGTACCCAGCAGTCAGCAGCAAACCTTTGGACTAAAAGTACACAGGATGGTGAAACCCCAAAATGCTCTGGGATTGCATAAAGTGAAACTAAAAACCCACCAATTAAAATAGCTTTTAAAAACTTAACTGCATCTTCTGTTTTAAAATTTGAAATAAGTGCATAATAAAGTAATAGATAAGAGACTAAAGACAAAAGCCCCCCATTAGATCTTGAGTAATATCCCCAGACAGAAGTATGTCTGTCAACAGAAAGGAAAGTAGAAATTACCTGAGACAGAAAAAATAAAAAGATGGGAATATCAAGAGGGCTTCTTTTTAAAATTAATCTCTGTTTTAAGATCATATTAACTATCCAGGTTGTGGTAACAACAATTGTCAGGATATAGACAAACATCATTTTGTTGTATTCAAACAGTTCAGAAGTAGCAGGGATAAAAATTAAAGGGGTAACCAGAAATAAAAGATAAAATGAATTTCTGATTATTCTGTCTAGCATGATTAAAATTTATCTTAATGAAAAAAGAGTTTAGAAACAAGTAGATTTAAGCAATGTCAGCTGAACTGCTTGAGATGCGATCAGTCCTATTTGAGGAATAATCAGATGGGGCTGGTTGTTTTACAGCAAACCCAAATTTTTCTTTAAAACCTTTTAAAAATGTTGGGATATGAATCTCCTCAACTATTCCGGGAGGCACACCCTCGCCTGATCTATGAACTGTTTCTGGTAAGAATCTTTTGTTTTCAGGATCTTCTAAAATATCTACATCTGACAAGATTGAAGATAAAGTTAAACTAATATCAGGATTGTTATAAATAAATCTCCATGCAGAGGAAACATCAATTAGATTTTCAAGAGCATCGTTAATTGACCTTACTCTAACTTGCTCTAATTTCAAAAGTGTAATTTTTTCTCTGGCTTCAACTATCATTCTTAAGCTGAACTTATATTATTTAAAAAATGTTGTCAACTTTTAACTTTTACCTTTTCACTTTTAACTTTCTTATGTTACACTCCTTCAAAGTATGTTTAGTAAGTTTTGGTCACTGTTTTCATCTGACTGTGGAATAGATTTAGGCACTGTAAATACTTTAGTTGCAGTTAGAGGTAAAGGGATAATTATCAGGGAGCCCTCAGTTGTAGCAATCCACAAAAAAACAAGACAAGTCTTAGCAATAGGCACAGAAGCCAAAAGGATGATTGGCAGGACCCCTGCTATTATTGAAGCTATAAGACCTCTGAGGGATGGGGTTATCTCAGACTTTGATACCACAGAAGCCATGCTGAGACACTTTATCCAGAAAGTACACTCTCTTCCAGGCACTTTCCCTAAAATCCCCAGGCCCAGAGTTGTTATAGGGATTCCCTCTGGTGTAACAGAAGTAGAAAGAAGGGCAGTCCAGGATGCTGCAATATCTGCTGGAGCCAGGGAAGCTTATTTAATTGAAGAGCCTATGGCAGATGCAATTGGGGCAAATTTGAGCATTGAGGAACCAGAAGGATCCATGATTGTTGATATAGGAGGAGGAACCACAGAAATAGCTTTAATCTCACTTGGTGGGATGGTTTTAAACAGATCTTTAAGAGTAGCAGGTGATGAGATGGATGTGGCCATAATCTCTTACATGAGAACAAGGTATGGAATGTTAATTGGTGAGAGGACTGCAGAGGATATAAAAATAGAACTGGGAAGTGCAATGCCCCTGCAGAAAGAAAAAGAGTTTGTAGTCAGGGGCAGGGAACTAGCCTCAGGATTACCAAAATCCATAAAAATTACCTCAACAGAAATAAGGGAAGCCCTCTCAGAAACTATCAGGGAAATAATAAATGAGATTCATGAAGTTTTAGAAGAGACCCCGCCTGAACTTTTATCAGATATTTTAGAAAGAGGGATAATAATTACAGGTGGAGGAGCCTTAATCAGGAATTTAGATAAAAGGATTTCAGAGGAAACAAAAATGCCAATTATAGTTGCAGATGACCCGTTAACTACAGTAGTCAGAGGATGCTACAAGTTATTAGATGATCTGGACTTATTAGCAAAAGTTAAAGTAACAGGAGGATTAAAGTGACAACGCAGCGAAGCAAAATTGTCAACCCTTGAACCCCACTCTTATTTTGTGATAATTTGAAATCTCACGTCAAAAGGGGGTGATGAAAAAATGGCAAGAATAGAAGGTAACCCTGCCCGTGCTCAAGCAATATTTTTAGCTCACAGCTGGTTAAGCGAAGATGGATGTCCTCATCCTATTCCAGAAGAAGTGTTCAAACCTTTTGAAGTTAGAGGCACTCTGGATATGGGTGGAGGAAAAGCTGTAGGAAAAAATGTTTTAGGTGAAGCAATCCCGGCTGCAAAGCACCGCCTCCTTGAATCAGTAAAGGAAGGGGAAGGGACACAACAGGTTAATTTTTTTGAAGGACAAAATTGAGTCCAAAGCGCTAAGTAAACTAAGCGTGAGGGCGGGTTGCTGCAAAATTTATTGCAACAACTTTTTAAAGTGATCCTTTAATTAGCATCAACCATAAGTTCCCTTCAAAAATTAACATAATACTTAAACCCAAAGCTATTTTGTATTTAGCTTGGGAAAATTTAATTTGCCCTGTGTGTCTTTGTGATGCACAGGGCTTTTTAACCCCCCAGAATTAATGTAAGACTGAAAATATGTTTCAAAACTATCACGATCGTATAAAAAGTGAAACAAAGAAGAATGAATTAAAGGACAAAGAGAGCTACTTTGGAGCCGGGGTTATTCATGCTCTGACAATCTAAACTCATAGGCAAACAGGGGGTTTGTCATTGCAACAGTTGCAATCTGGACTGCATTTGCACCCTCATTTAAAAATTCTTTTACATCTTCAACAGTTAAAATTCCTCCCCCTCCTAAAATTTCATACTTTAAACCTTCCTCATCCCTTATTTCTGCTGCCCACTTAATATGCTCTAATGCAATGTCTTTAAGTAAACTTCCACAAACCCCACTAGTTTTCCTGCCAGGCAAAATATCATTACCATCTTTATCTACAACAATTGTTGCAATTGCATTAATCCCGGAAACATAAGCTAAATTATCACCAGCAGTGGCAAAAACTTTTTTCATCTGCTCTTTATTTTTATAAAGCCCAAATTTAAAACCTATTGGGATATTGGGAAACCTCTTTTTAAATTCTGCTAAAGTATAAGAAACTAACTTTGAGTTTTGAAACATCTCACCCTCTTCAGAATTTTCTGTCACATTTGGACAGGCTAAGTTCAGTTCCACAAAATCTGCCCCGTTTGTTGCAGCTGCAGTTGCACCCATTAAAAGGTCAGCTGCAGTTTCAACAATTAGTGCAGCTGGTGGATTCTCACCCAAAAATACAGAGCAGGAAGACTCCTCACCAATAGTTGCAGTTACAGAACAGCCCAAAAGCTGTCCTGGGCTTTTACCCAATTTTTGTTCATTTAACTGCTTTGACCAAACTGCTATGTCTGGTGAAGGGTTTCCAAAAGAGTTAGTAATGCTTTTATATTTTTCAAAATCTTTTGGATCAGAAGATGCAGTTAAAGGCTTTCCAATATCCTCTCTTTTTAACACCCCATTTGAGTGGATTATTGCCACATTTGGAGCTTTATTAGAAGGTCTATGACTAGTCCTCCTGGTTTTTTCTATTACAGCCCCGTAACCCATTTTAAAATAAAAATCAGTCCAGATTTTTCCAGAAGCAGGTCCTGCAGCAATCACAATTGGGGAGATAATATTTTGCCCTAAAAAGCTGTAAAGTTTGGGTAAAGGAGGAAACTTGTTGCTTACCCAAACTGGAGGATTTTGGACAACTTCTTCCCAGGGTTTCTCAATGTCATAAATAAAAGTAGGCTGATTCTGCGCCCTTAAACCATTAGTCTTCATTTTGGATAGATTACCTTTCCTTTTGGTCCATCAATAATTTGTCCATCTTCAAAAACTGTTTCACCCCTCAGAACTACTTTAACAATTTTTCCTTTAACTTCAAGTCCCTCAAATGGAGTCCAGCCGGCTTTTGTAAAAAGTCCTTCATTAGAAATTATCCATTCCTGATCCATGTCAACCTCTACATATGTATCTTCCTGTTTGGGAATATTAAAAATTTCTTTGGGTCTGTCACAGCACATGCGTTTTAAATCATTAATCATTAATCTTCCATCATTAATCGCGTTTAATAGCAGTGGGAGTGTGGTCTCCAATCCTGGAATTCCATTAGGAGATGGATCCATAGATTTTTCCTCTCTGGTATGAGGAGCATGGTCAGAAGCAATAATATCTATAAACTCAATATTTTCCCACAAAAATTCCTGATCTTCTTTTGAAGCCAGGGGAGGCCTCATCATCCCAAAAGCACCTAATTTTTTTACATCTCCCTCTGTCAGGAATAAATGATGGGCACTAACCTCACAAGTTATCACCATCCCTTCTTTTTTAGCTTTAATAATCTCTACAAGTTCTGATTTTTGTGCAACATGACAAACATGCAATTTGTTTTTATAATACTTTGCTAAATCTATTGCTTCGATTAAAGTCTGGTCTTCTGCGTGAACCATTAATACTTTGTCCTTAGGCCACAAAGAAAATATTTTCTGCAGATCCTCATCTGCTTCTACCAAGAGTGTCCCTGTTGTGTGGTTCATATAAACTTTCAACCCAAAAACTTTGTCAGAAACTTCTTCAAAATACTTAGAAGAATCTTTTGTTCCACCAAAGTGAAATCCAACATCACAAAAGATTCGCCCTATCGCTAGCTCGTTTTTTTCCTGAAGAGTTTCTGGGGTAACAGTAGGAATTGGATTATTTGGCATGTCTAAAACTTGAGTATACCCACCAGCAATTGCAGCTTTTGTCCCACTAGAAAAATCTTCTTTTAGAGTTGCCCCAGGCTCTCTTAGATGGACATGTGTATCTATTAATCCTGGAAGTCTAATAATATTAGGTTTTTTCTTAATGATATAAGATTTTGAAAGATAACTTTTTATAGAATTTTGCTGATTTTTGGTAACAACATTCTTTGACTGATAATACTCCAATAAGTCACTAATTTTTGTAGCCCTATAGATTTTGTAACCATCTTGAATAAGTTGATCATATCCTCCTTGTTCTCTGTCAATTAACACTAAAATTGAAACTTCATATCCAAAATCTTCTGCTGCTTTAATGGATTCAAACTTTGAGTTTCCTTGAGATATAACATCATCAATTACTAATAACCTTTTTGCATTCCCAGGTTGAGCACCATCTTTCATGACTATTTTTCTCTTAGTATCAAGACCAATTTTTTCAAAAACATCTATAAAAGGGATTCCTGAAAGACTTGAAAATTCTTCAGCTAATACAACTGCAGTTTTTGGGACTCCAGTACAAAAATCAACTTTCTGATCAAGCTTTACCTCTGCCAAAACCTGACCAATTTTATTTAATAGATCTTCTGGTAAATTTCTTAAACTAACATAAATCGGAGATAAAGGTGCATCAGGAATTTTTTCATGAATTTTAATTGCAAATTCTTCCTCATTTGCAGGAAAATCTATTGGGCTAGTGTCTCTTACAATGTTATAGAAATTAAAACTCCCATCTGGATTTGTTTTTCTTCTTAAAACTTTTGCCTGGGTTTTTGTAGAAATTAAAAGATCTGCTAGTTCTTTTTGTAAATCAGTTAATTCATCCATTCAAACTGTTCCTTATTTGGTTATCTGTCTCCACTGCTTTTTCCCTTGCAGCTTCTGCAAAATTTTTTCCTGAGCTGACAAAAATAATTCCCCTAGAGGAACTTATAATCATTCCCTGGTTTTTTGAATCCTTTGCATTTTTAACAGTTTTTAAAACATCTCCCCCCTGTGCTCCAATCCCAGGGATTAAAATTGGTATATCCCCAACAATTTCCCTTACCTCTTTTAGCTGACTAGGATATGTTGCTCCCACCACCACTGCTAAATTTCCATTTTTATTCCAGACTTTGGAAACCTGCTTTGCTACATATTTATATAGGGGTTGTTTGGTTTTAGCAACAACTAAATCCTGAAATTCCCCAGACCCTGGATTTGAAGTTTTCACCAAAACTATTATCCCTTTGTCTTTATATTTTAAAAATGGCAAAAGTGCTTCTTCACCTAAATATGGATTAACTGTAACGCCGTCAAACCCTAGATCATCAAAAATGGCTTTTGTATAACCTAAATTAGTATTTCCAATATCTGCTCTTTTTGCATCTAAAATTATGGGGATATCTGGATATTTTTTCTGAATATATTTAACAGTTTCTTTAAGTGCTTCTAACCCCGCACTTCCATAAGCTTCATAAAAAGAAGACTGGGGTTTATAAGCACAGACTAAATCAAAAGTTGCATCAACAATTGCCTTATTAAATTTAATCAGGGCAGATTTTACTGATGAATTCTTCACAGAATTTGGTAATTTTTCAAAATCACTATCCAATCCAACGCATAAAAATTTTCCCTCATCCCATTTCTTTTGGAGCAGCTTGTTAAAGTTTCTGTTCATTAAGAAAGTACCATTTTTAAAAGCGCCATCCTGGCATATAGCCCATTTTCAACCTGATCAAAAATATGCACCCTGGAATCATCAGTAAACCTCTCAGGCAGTTCATTAAACCCATCACTTCTTGGTAATGGATGCAAAATTATAGAATTTGGTTTTATTTTTTCTAAAACTTTTTCATTAATAGAAACATTTTGTCCGTTTAATTTTTGTTTTCCTTTCATCCTTTCTTTTTGTGCCCTGGTTAAATAAATTACATCCACCTCACCTGCACAATCTGCTAACTTTGAAACTTTACTAACCTTTACATTGTGTCTTTCTAGATATTCTAAAATATCATCTTTCATTTGAAGATTATCTGGAGCAGCCAAACAAACTTCCACCCCTTTAAATTTTCCCAAAAGATATGCTAAAGACCTGGTAGTCCTGCCATTTTTTAAATCCCCAACAAGTGCAACTTTTAAGTTGTCAATTTTTTTAAAATGCTGATAAATTGTTAATAAATCCAGTAATGCCTGGGTTGGATGCTGACCTGATCCATCACCTGCATTAATAATTGGAATTTTAGAAACTTCTGCTGCTTCAAATGCCCCGCCATCAACATCACTTCTTAAGACTACACAATCAAACTGCAAAGCATTGGCAACCCTGATTGTATCAACTAAACTTTCACCTTTAATTGCAGAAGAAAATTCTTTAGCATTTTCTGTCCCTACAACTTTTGCCCCAAGTTTTATACAAGCTTGCTGAAAAGAGATCCTGGTTCTGGTTGAAGGTTCGTAAAACAATAGACAGACTGTTTTATCAGAAAACTGGTTGCTGACTCCTTTAACTTCTACCAGTCTTTTCATTTTGATGGCTTCCGGGAAAAAATATTTCTCTAACCAATTACGGCTAAATTGCTGCGCTTCCAGGATATGGATGGGTTTTGTAGCTCTTGGCACTTTTACTGTTCCAAAAGTTATATACTAACCCTTTTGGTTGAGTCAAGATATCAAATGTAGTATATTTCAATTCATGCTCCAAAGCCTTCTTGCTGATTCTAAACTTTTTCTGATTTTAACAATTATAAGCATAGTTTTAACTTTTGCAGATAACTTAAACTTTTTAAGCCTCCCCAAATCTGTCATTCAAAATATTACTATCCCAATCCAATATGGGCTCTATAAATCTTCAGGTGAAGTAGCAAGGCAGTTTGAATTTATTTCTCTTTCCCGCCGCGCATCCCAGGAAAATAAGGCTTTAAAGCAGCATTTGGCAGATATTCTTTCTGAAAATACAATTCTGCTCCAAAAATTATCAGAGCTTGAAGCTGCAGTTGAGCAGGAAAAAGTTTTATCTTCCCAAACTTTTGCACTGATTAATGCCCGCCCTATTGGAATCAATAGATTTTTATTTATAGATAAAGGTTCAGATGATGGTTTAAAGTTAAACCAGGCTGTTGTATACAAAAATAATTTAATTGGACAAATTTCAGAAGTTAGTCCCAAAAAATCCCAAATTTTATTAGCATCAGACCCTGACCTGCAAATTTCTGCCTTTGCCCAAAATCCTGCTGGAAAAGCCAAAGGGATTTTAACAGGACAGTTTGGTTCTGAGATGCTGATGGATAAAATTCTTCATTCAGAAGCTATTGAAGTTGGTGATTTAGTCTATACAGAAGGGACAGAAATAGATATTCCAAGAGGTTTGGTAATTGGAGAAGTCTCACAGGTTTTATCAAGAGAGAATGAAGTTTTTAAACAAGCTAAAGTAAAACCTGTAATAGATATTAAAGATTTAGGTCTTGTATTTATCATAACTAATTAATGAAGACATTTTTATTCATATTAACTCTGGCTGCATTATTCCAAACTACTTTTCTGCCTGTAAATTTGTGCTTAATAATTATTATCACGAGAAGCTTAGCTTATGAGGAACCACTAAACTATTATCTTGCCCTTTATGCAGGGATTATCTTAGGGATCTTATCCTCAACCAATTTGGGAATTTACGGGATTATATTTTTAGCAAATGTAAAACTGGCCCATCTTTTAAGAAAACTGCCTGTTACTGCAAATGTTTTTACAGTTGTAGTTATCTCTTTTGTGCTCTTTTTATTAACTGCTTTTTTAGAAATGATATTTTTAAAAAACAGTATTAACATCCAAAAAATTCTTATAGAATCAGCAATTTCCCTGCCTATGTTTATTATTATCAGGATTTGGGAAGAAAGATTTATTGTCCGCCCCAATGTTAAGCTTAAAATTAGAGAATAGTAAGTAGCTATGAAAAAATTCAAATTTGGCGGGGCTTTCCCTGACCAATTAAACAAAGTAAGGTTTGCATCCGGCCGTTTTCATAAAAAAAGACAGCTTGGTTTGGATTGGCAGGAAAGCATAATAGGAGGAGAGGGTGGTATTGAAAGTACCCAGACCCCGACAGCTTCTCCATGGAGAAAATTATTTCTATCTATTGTGATAGTTTCAGTTTTTAGTGCACTCTTTTTTAAGCTTTTTGAAATGCAAATTATTCATGGCAGTGACAACTTAACACTGGCAGATTCAAACAGGATTCAGATAAAGATTATCCATGCCCCAAGAGGTGTTATCTATGACAGAAATGGAAAAGTTCTTGCTCAAAATGAACCAGGTTTTAGGTTACTAGAAAAAAATGGGCAAGATTTAAAAACCAGTTTAGTAAGCAGAGATGAGGTTCTAAAATGGGAAGCAGTTGATGACCCGAGATTAAAAGATGTTGAAATTGATTCAATCCGTTCATACCCAATGGGTGTTTCCACCTCCCACACTTTAGGCTACATTTCAGAAATTACCAAAGAAGAACTGGATGAGCAGAACTTAAAAAATCCCCAGGCCTCAAAACTTTCATATAAAGGTGGTGACAAAATTGGCAGGGGCGGCATTGAGGAGTCTTATGAAAAAACTTTAAGGGGAATTGATGGAGGAGAAATTATCGAGGTAGACTCAACAGGCAAAAAGTTAAGGACACTTAGAAAAACAGATCCAATCCCGGGACAAAATTTATATTTATCAATTGATGCAGACCTCCAGAATTTAGCCCACAAACTGTTGGAAGAAACTATCCAGAAAACTAAATCCTGCTGCGGTGCAATTGTTGCCCAGGATCCAATATCAGGACAGATCCTGGCTTTAGCATCTTATCCTTCCTTTAACCCCAAAAATATTACTGATGCTTTATCCGCACCAAATTCCCCTCTCTTAAACAGGGCAATTGCAGGTACTTACCCTCCAGGCTCAACCTTTAAAATTGCAAGTTCCCTGGCGGGACTGGATTCTGGAAAAATTGATGCAGATACCCAATTTGAGGACACAGGAGTTATGAATTTAGGTCCATTTACCTTTGCCAACTGGTACTTTACCCAATATGGTAGAAAAGAAGGCAGCGTAAATCTGGTTAAAGCCCTCAAGCGTTCCAATGATATCTTTTTTTACAGGCTGGGGGAGTTAACAGGGGAAAAAGTACTCTCAGATTCTGCCAAAAAATCAGGGTTGGGTAAAGTATTGGGGATAGATATCCCGGGAGAAGTAAACGGTTTAATACCGGATGATAATTGGAAGCAGGAGAATATTGGGGAAGTCTGGTACCCGGGAGATACCCTGCATATGGCCATAGGTCAGGGATTTGTTTTAACTACCCCCCTTCAGATTAACAACCTGGTCTCCTTAATTGCAGCAGATGGAAGGCAATACCCTCCCCATTTAGGTTTAAAAATCACAGGACCTGAAGGGAATTTAATAAAAGAATTTAAATATGAATTTTCCACCCCTTCTTTTAAAGAATCAGATATAGCTTTAGTTAAGCAGGGTTTAAGTGAAGTTCCCAAAGATGGGGGAACTGCCTGGCCATTTTTTAGCTTCCCAATTTCTAGTGCTGGAAAAACAGGTACAGCAGAGTATGGGGATTTAAAAAAGACCCATGCCTGGTACACAGGTTATGCACCTGCCAATGATCCAAAAATTGCTGTAACTGTTTTAATAGAAGGAGGTGGGGAAGGGTCAACTGTTGCCTCCCCAATAGTAAAAGAGATGTTTAGGTGGTTTTTATCTGAGGATAAATCTAATTTAATTAAAGATTTGGGAGTTGTAGCCACTGACTCAGCCAGAACTTTAGGAGAATAAATTATAAAGCTAAACTAGATCTAACATGCTCAGGAATAAACCAAGGGGTTAGTACATCCCTTCTTTTTCCTTCATCAGGAATTGCTGCAAAAAGATGCAGATCCACAAGATCTGTTCTAAACCAGTCTTCAACTTCAGGAGACATAGGGTTAAACTTGTCTAAATTGCTCCATTTAAGTCCAAAAAAATTATGGTTAAACTCCCTGACAGTTACCAGATCAGGCCCTCTGGTAAGGTAGATTGACTTAGCTCTTATAGGAAGATCCATATCATCATCTGCGCCATCCACATAACCCAAATCTATCTGTTTAGGGACAACATCCATCCAGCCATTTTTTTCAACTTCTCCAACCAGTTTTTTTAATCTACCCTGAATATTTCTGGATAGAAAATCAAACTCTTTTTCATCCTTCTCTAAAACAGCTCTCTCTACTCTTTGCCTGGCAATAATTAAAGCTTGAGCAGCCTCTCTAACAGTTATCATGTCTGGATTTTGTATCTCTATTTCAAATGATCTTAAATCTCCTGCTTCCAGTAACATAATAAAAATTATAGCTCATTTTTAAATCATCTTAAATAAGTTTTAAATTAGCCTTCCACTTCCGATGTGTCAGCGTATTCCAACCCCGGGTTGCCCTCCTAAATTAATATCCCACCTCGGGGGTGGGATATTTGTAGCTACTTGACTATGAGTCTTTGGGGGATATAATCAGTAAAATATATGCCAATAGAAAGACCAGAACCTCAATCAGAATTAGCAGAATCAACTTCAGCCGATATTTCTAGGCCTCTCAGTGAAAAAGCTTATTTCTGGATGAGTGATCTAATTTCAAAATCTAAAGAAACAGTTGGTCCAGATTATTGGTCTTGGCAGAGAGCAAGAACTGGAGCTATCTATGGAGCTCTAACATCTTCACTATTGCATAACTTGTTAGTACCTTTTATTTTACATGCTACAAGGGACCAAGACTTTGATCCTGGCAAATTTGCCTTACAAACAGTTATAAATGTTTCTGCAGTAACACTTGTTGCCTCTGGGGCATATGCTCAAAGAGATTTAGCAGAGGATATGGTCATTTTTGGTAGAGTAATAACCGCTCCTCTTAGAAGCTTCAAACCATAATTTCTAAAATATATTATTATTAGTTTATGAAGAATTTGGCTTATCTTCTGGCTCTTCATTCTATAGATGGACTGGGGCCTATTAGGTTGACTAGGATTTTAAATCACTTTGAAGATCCTAAATTTGGCTGGGGGGCATCTTTAAATGAACTCAGGGAACTTGGCCTTCCTAAAAATGCCCTAGAAGCTTTAGGGGAAAAAAGAAAAACTCTGGACCCTGAAAAATATTTAGAGCAAATCCTTAGCTCTGGAATTAAAATTCTCACCATTTTTGATGAGAATTATCCCAAATCCTTAAAGACAATTTATGATCCTCCCATAATTATCTTCTATAAAGGAGAAATCCTTCCTCAGGATACCAAAGCTATTGGAGTGGTAGGTACCAGAAAAGTTACAGGTTATGGCAGGGTGGCTACAGAAAACTTAGTAGATGGTTTAATCTATGCAGACTTCACTATTTTTAGGTGGGGGAATTAGTAAAATTTTTCCTCCAGAAAATACCTCACTTGCTTTAAAAATTTTAGAAAATGGAGCAGTTTTGTCTGAGTATCATCCAGACAGTCCTCATCTGCCTGGAAACTTCCCAGCCAGAAACAGAATTATTGCAGGTCTGTCTCTGGGAGTGCTAGTTACAGAAGCAGCTCAGGATTCAGGCTCTCTTATAACAGCTAGGTTAGCCCTTGAACAGGGCAGGGAAGTCTTTGCAGTCCCAGGACCCATTACCTCAACAGTCTCTGAGGGTACTGCAGATTTGATAAAAGAGGGTGCCAGGGTGGTGACTAAAGTGGAGGATATATTAGAAGAACTGGGAATAGAGCAATATCAAATTACAAATGACAAATTACAAATGACAAATTTGTCAGAAATGGAAAATCAAATACTTAAGTGCCTGGAAAATGAAACCATGCATATTGATGAGATCTGCAGGCAGTTAAAAAAACCTGCATCTGAAGTCAGCGCCCATCTTATAAAAATGGAAATACAGGGCTTTATTAAAAACTTAGGTGGTGGAAATTATACTAACTAAAGTGCAAAAATAGAGTATATATGACTTTTAAATCCAAAGTTCTAACTCTCTCGCTGCTGACAATTTTTTTGGTTGCAGCTTTTACAGTCTTATCAAGTGAAAACAACCCCTTTGATTTAAACAGGATGTATGAATACAGGCCAGGCTATTCATATGAAATTGACCAGGCAGTCAACCAGGCCCAGACCCTTTATGCCCAAAAGAAAGCTTTAAAAGAGGACCTCACCAATGGTCCCTGCCTCACAAATGATTTAATGACAGGCTGGGTAGTGGATTTAGTCCATAATCCAAGACAGCCAATTGACAATAATGAGCAGTACCAGTGCCAGGCTTACAGGGAAGGCAGGGCCACCCATTTTGTTGAACTAGACCTTAATGGTGAAGTGGTAAGGGTGAAATAAATGCTTTACGTATACAGACTTCCGACCTCCGACCTCCGCAAATTTTCTGCGGTAGACTGTAGACCGTAGTCGGAAGACAATTATGTTGCTAACTCATTTTTTCAAATTCTGGTATCAGGAAGGCCTAACAGTATTTTTAAGGCTGTGGACTAATATCCTGGCTTTAATAGAAGAAGACCTGGCTGTGGTCTTAATGTTTAAACTAATTCTGACCCCCCTTTTTCATGATTCAAGTTTTTTTGGCAGGGTTTTAAGCTTTTTTTTCAGGTTATCAAGAATTATCTTTGGACTTTTTGCTATGCTCTTTTTATCATGTACAATCTTTGCAATTTCCCTAATCTGGTTTTTAACGCCACCTCTTATCCTGCTTCTATTTTCCACCCCCTTTTTTGGGATAGATTATCTAATAACTCTGAGGATTTCTCCAGGCTTCCCCCTCTCCAACTTAGTTATATTATCTTCAGTAATTTTTAATTTTGGGTTGGCACTTTATATAAACCACATTATTAACAGGCCTTTAAAAAAAATCTGGCAAATTAAATCATCTTTTGACATTTTTAGGACCACACATTTAGCTAAAAAAGATGTGAATTGGGATTACTTAAAAAAAACTGATGAGGTTAAAAACCTAAAAGAACTTTTAGAAATTGAGCATCTTGAATTTGCTGAAAATAACCTGCCCCTTGATGAACAGGTCTTAAATAAAGCCTTTGAGCTTGCAAAAAACTCCCAGGCCAAATATTTAACTGCAGGATATTTTTGGCTGGCTTTTCTATCCCAAACCCCAAATATTCAAAATGAACTTCTAAAATTTAATTTAAAGTTAGAAGATTTTGAAGGCGCATTAAAGTTTTTGGAAAAAAGAAGGAATCATTGGAGAAAAAGTTTTATCTGGGATGATGATTTTTCTGTTAAGCACTTAAAAGGGATAAACAGGGGCTGGCTGTCTGCTCCTACACCTGCCTTAAATGAAGTCTCAGATGATTTAACCAAAAAAGCATCCAAAGGGGAAATACCTGACTTTGTGGGGAGGGATGGGACACTGCGGGAAGTTATAAATATTCTCTCTCAAAACGACGACAGGAATGTCTTAATAGTTGGGGACACTGGTACCGGAAAAACTGCCTTAGTTGAATATTTAGCCAAAATGATAGTCAGGGGAGATGCCCCGCCTGCTTTAGCCACCAAAAGAGTGGTCAAAATTGATCTGGTGAAGCTTGTAGCTGACCTTGAGGGTGAAGGAATGGTTGCCAAAAGAATAAGGAATGTTTTTGAAGAGGTGGAAAATATAGAAGACTGCATAGTTTTTATTAATGAGATCCATAACCTGGGTCTTGGGGAGATTGGTGACAGGTATAACCTTTATGAACTTTTAATTCCTTATTTTGAATCCAATAAATTTCAATTTATTGCTTCAACTGAGAGGGAAAACTATGAAAGGATTGTGGAGAAAAATTTAAATTTAGTCAAAATATTTCAAAAAGTTGAATTAATTCCGGCAACTACAAAGGAAACAATAGAGATTATAGAAGACAGGGTTATTGATCTTTCTAAGGGACAAGGTCTCCAGTTAACATTCCTGGCAATCAAAGAAATTGTTGAACTCTCATCAAAATTAGTCCATGAGAAAGTTCTGCCAGACAGCGCCCTCTCAATTCTTGAAGCAAGTCTGCCTGAGGCAAAATTTGGCTGGATTAAGGCAGAAAGTGTTAAAAAAGTAATGTCTAGAAGAATCAATGTTCCAATAGAACAGCTGGATGAGGCAGGGGCAAAAGAGCTTCTAAGTCTGGAGGATCAAATCCACAAACAATTAATTGATCAATCTGAAGCAGTTAAAAAAGTTTCAGATGCGCTTATTAGGTCTGCCACAGCCCTAAAAGATGAAAGCAGGCCAATAGGTTCATTTCTATTTGTAGGTCCAACAGGTGTTGGTAAAACCGAACTGGCTAAAATTTTATCCAAAATATATTTCAAACACACAGGGGCTTATCTTAGGTATGACATGTCTGAGTATCAAACAACAGATAGTATTCATAGACTAATAGGCACAATTTCAGAACCTGGGGAATTAACAGAAGCAGTAAAAGCAAAGCCCTTTGCCTTAATTTTACTGGATGAATTTGAAAAAGCAGACCCAAAGTTATTAACTATATTTCTGCAGGTTTTAGAGGATGGCAGGTTAACTGATGGAAGAGGAAAAGTTGTTGATTTTACAAATACAATTATTATTGCAACATCAAATGCCTCTTCCATAACTATTGCAGAGGGTCTAAAAAATGGAAAGACTTTGGACAAGCTAAACTCAGAAGTAAGGGTAGAGCTTCTAAAAATATTCAGGCCAGAACTTCTAAACAGGTTTGATGAGGTGGTAATGTTTAAGCCTCTCTCAACTGAGGATTTAGAAAAAATTGTCAAAATAAAGCTGGAGGGGTTAAAAGCTATGTTAAAAGAAGAAGGCTATTTAGTGGAGTTTGATGATAGTCTGGTTGGTGACCTTGCAAAAAGGGGTTATGACCCCAGCATGGGTGCAAGGCCACTAAGAAGATTAATCCAGGAAACTCTGGAGACAAAGCTTTCCAGAAAAATTTTAGAAAAAGAAATTACTAAAGGAGAAGTCTACAAAGTTTCAAAAGAAATCTTCAATCCTGATGAGATTAAATTAGAGATAGCCTGAGTTGACATAGCGCCACCAACATTATGATAGACAAACATTATGATAGACAAAAATATAGACAAGGAATTTCTAACAAATTATCGTACGTACGAAAAAATGTTAGGATCATAAACATTTGTCCTAATCTTTTTGTCAGACCCTTGACAACTCATGTACAATTTCCTGTATTGTTGGTTAAGGAGAAATTAATACATGAATACAAGTTTAGTCATAGTTGAATCACCTACAAAAGCCCGCACCCTGGCTAAATTTTTAGGCAAGGGTTACCAGATTGAAGCCTCAATGGGCCATGTCAGGGATTTACCCAAATCTGAAATGGGGATAGACACCCAAAATGATTTTGAACCTAAATATATCATTCCCAGGGATAAAAAGAAAAAGGCTAATGAATTAAAAAAATTAGCCAAAAATGCAAAAACCATCTATCTTGCCACAGATCCTGACAGGGAAGGTGAAGCTATAGCCTGGCACATAGCCCAGCTGTTAGAGAGTACCACGAGGGGTACGGGTATCACAGGTACCACAGGTTCAATAGAAAACTCTGGAACCGAGCCCCGTGATACTCGTGATACTTCTAAAACCCGTGGTACTCTCATGAAGAGGGTTGTCTTTCATGAAATCACAGAAAGTGCAATCAAAGATGCATTTAGCCACCCCAGGGATTTAGATTATCAGTTAATAGATGCTCAGCAGGCCAGAAGGGTTTTAGATAGGCTTGTAGGTTATAAACTTTCACCTGTTTTATGGAAAAAAGTTAAAAGAGGTCTCTCTGCAGGCAGGGTCCAGTCAGTTGCATTGAGATTAATTGTAGAAAGGGAAAGAGAGATAGAAGCCTTTAAACCAGTTGAGTATTGGAGCATAGAGGCAGAACTTGAGAAAAAGTCCAGAGAGAACTTCATAGTTGAACTAATTGAGGTAGATGGAAAAAAGATAGAAGTTGGCAATCAGTTAAAGGCAGATGAACTGGTAGCAGGTTTAAAAAATGCAAGCTATAGTGTAAAAACTGTCACAAAAAAAGAAGTTAAAAGAAACCCCCAAGCTCCTTTTACTACTTCAACCCTCCAGCAAACTGCAGGCAATAAACTTGGGTATTCTTCTAAAAAAACCATGATGATGGCTCAAAATTTATATGAACAGGGTTTAATCACCTATATGAGAACAGACTCAGTTACCCTCTCTGGCTTTGCAATCCAGATGGCCAGATCTTTTATAGATTCAACTTTTGGAAAAGATTACCTGCCCAATTCTCCAAGACAATACACCTCTAAATCTAAAAATGCCCAGGAAGCCCATGAAGCAATAAGACCCACAAATTTGCAAACCTCCCCTGAAAGTTTAAAAGACCACCAGGGTTTTACCAGGGATCACTTAAGGCTTTATGATTTAATCTGGAAAAGAACAGTAGCTTCTCAAATGGCAGAGGCATTGATGGATCAGACTACTGTTGATGTAACAGCAACGAGTACCACGGGGGGTACGGGTATCACAGGTACCACAGGGTCAATAGAAGACTTTGGAAATAAGCCCCGTGATACTCGTGATACTTCAAATACCCGTGATACCTTTACCCTAAGAGCTACAGGTTCAATCCTAAAGTTTGATGGCTGGTTAAAGCTTTATGGTGTTAAACAAATAACTGAGGAAAATGGTGAAGAGGCGCAGAAGAGCAAAAACCAAATTTTACCTGAATTATCAGAAGGTGAGCCTCTTGACCTTCTGAACCTCCTGCCAGAGCAGCACTTCACCCAGCCTCCACCCAGGTTCACAGAAGCCTCTTTAGTTAAAAAACTGGAGGAGTTGGGGATTGGCAGGCCTTCTACCTATGCCCCTATAATCTCAACCATCCAGGATAGGTTTTATGTTGAAAAGGTTGAAAGAAAATTTAACCCAACTTCTCTGGGCCTTGCAGTTAATGATTTTTTAATTAAATACTTCCCTGATGTTTTTGATTATGAATTTACAGCCCAGATGGAGGATAAGTTAGATGAGATCTCCAGGGGTGAGCGCTCGTGGAAAGCAACAATTGGGCAGTTCTACACTCCTTTTGAGAAAAAAGTAGAAGTAACAGAGGAAAAAGGGGAAAAAGTAAAACTTGAAGTAGAAACTGTTGATAAAAACTGCCCAAAGTGTGGTAAACAACTGGTAGTTAGGACAGGCAGGTTTGGTAAATTCTTAGCCTGCTCAGGTTTCCCAGAGTGTAAGCACACAGAAGCTTTAGAGCAAAAATTAGATATTAAATGTCCTGAAGATGGTGGGGAAGTAGTTTTAAGAAAAACTAAAAGAGGAAAAACCTTCTATGGCTGCAAAAACTGGCCTGAGTGTAAATTTGCTTCCTGGACAAAACCAAAAGCTTAAAAAGTATATTTCTTATCAAAATCATTATGATGAAGTAGATCGTCAACCACAACTAATCTTTCTGAATTTTCAAGTGGCTCAATATGGTAAATTGCCCTATATCTTTCAGATTCTGAAGTCCTGAAATTCAAACCCGGAATTCTATGTGGTCTAAAATACATCTGATAAATTTTTCTGCCTTTTTTATCAACAACATAATGAATGTCACCTTTGAGCTTTCCCGCTCCCAAACCATATGGATCTTGTTCCAGTTGCCTAACAATTTCAATCAAATCTTCTCTTAAAGCACTATCAGTCCTGGTTATTCTAACCTTATCTTGAACATATTTTTCTGTAGAATTTTTCTCACAACTATCATCAAAAGAAGAAATATAAGTAATAGCCGGTTTTTCATCTTCTGCTTCACTAAATTCAACATCCAATACCCGGAAATTTTCAGTTTTATTGTTTCTCTTATTATTATTTTGTGACAAAAATCTAACATCCAGAGAGAAATATTTTATTTGCTCAGCTTTAAAAGCTCCTAATGCCTTTTTAATTGAAAGGGCATCTTTAGACAGGTAATAGTCTAGATAAGTTTTAAAATAATTTTCCAGGTCTGAGGGGAAAATTCCCAGGTCAAATATGCTTTTTACAATTTTGCCATTATTAATTTCAGGATTTCCGGACAAAAGCTGCATCCAGGAAAGCATACTTTCGTTAATTTTTGATTTCACCCAAGCTGGATTTCCATCCTTTATTTCTTCTATAAATACTTCTAAGTCTTGCTTTTGAGGGTTAGCAAGGCCTTTTTCAATTGTGAGTCTTTTAACCGAATCTATAACATCTCTTCCTTTGGTCTGTTGATTTGCCCGATGACTTTCCAGAGATTGCAGAAAAGGCCTGGTATTTTCTCTTACTTCACGATACGTCTCATCTTCCATAAAAACTGTGAAGTCATGAAAATTGCCAGGACATTCAGTCACAAAAGTTTGCCAGCTATCAATTAGAATAATTGAAACTTCATCTCTCTCATCTGTAAGAGGCTTAATTGCGCTCTTGTAATTTTTTATATGTTCCACTTCCATTTCTCCATAATTATCTAAATCCTCTCTTATGCTTTTAGGTAACTGAGCAGTTATAGTCCTTACAAATCTGCTCGAATCCCCACGGACAGATGATTGATCTGCATAGAGAGCTGCTTTTTTGCGGCTTAACATTTCCTCATGAGTTGAGAGCGTTCGTCTGAGACTGTTATGTTGATCGCAGATCTCTTCCCATTTCTGGGTCAAACTTTCTGCTGCCCCAGAGGTCTCCCATAATGCCCGCTCAGCTTGGATTCTCTCTGAAGCGTCCCTAATAGAATCCAGTTGGTTCTGATTGGGTACTATAAAACCAAAAATAGTCCTACTCTCAATTCTTTCTAAAATTGCCATGAGAAATTTTAACTTTACAGCTCCACTTTAGTCAACAGGATGATTATCTGCAAAAGATGAGATACATCGGTAACACTCCTGAGGTAGAATTTTTACCCAGGGAGGTGATTACACATAAAAAAGATTAAATATCTCCTGCAGCCTAA
>Ga0075615_125_pt1 | contig 35318 bp, 48 predicted proteins | sample RifGroA1_FD_68369 | JGI IMG/M metagenome (GOLD analysis project Ga0075615, IMG submission 68369) | Microgenomates (Daviesbacteria) bacterium GW2011_GWA1_36_8
GACCTGGTTGACAAATCCACCAACTCAATTGACAAAATGATTAAGCAAAAAGAAGAAGAATTAATGGAAATTTAATGTTTATTTTAGTTTTTATAATTACTATCCTTATTTTAGTTGTTATTCATGAACTTGGGCACTTTTTTGCTGCGAAAAAATTTAACATAAAAGTTTTAGAATTTGGGTTTGGGCTTCCACCCAGGGCCTGGGGCAAAAAAATTGGTGAAACAATCTGGAGTCTTAACTGGCTTCCTTTTGGAGGTTTTGTCAGGCTTTTGGGTGAAGATGAGGTGGATAAAGAAGTTTTAGACAATACCCGCTCTTTTGCAGCCCAGCCTGTCACTAAAAGGATGCTGGTTGTAGTAGCTGGGGTTGTAATGAATTTAATATTGGCCTGGCTTTTATTTTATATAGTTTTGGGAGCTCAAAACTTTAAAGCACAAGTCCCGCTTTTGTCTGACCATAAATTTGCAGGAGTCTCCCAAACTAATGAAAAAATTATCTTAATTGGGGATGTAGTTCCAAATTCTCCAGCCTCTCAGGCAGGTTTAAGCTCAGGGGAGCGGGTAATTGCAGTTGACAGTGAAGAAGTTTTAGATGCAAACCAGTTTATAGAAATTACAAAGCAAAAAGCAGGACAACCTATGCAGCTAACTGTTTCTGATATTGCAAAATCAGATCAAAGGATTTTAGAAATTACCCCTAGGGAAAATCCACCATCTGGAGAAGGCCCACTGGGGGTTTCACTTGGGACTTTTGAGATTGCTAATTTAGAATATAAAGAGCCATTGCAGATTGCACTGTCAGGGCCAATCCATTCCTATAATTTAATAACTTATTCCTGGGAGATTTTAGCAAAAACTGTTTCATACTCTTTTGCTCAAAAAGATATAACCCCTGTTTCCCAAAATGTGGCAGGCCCAATAGGGATTACCAATATAGTTAAAGAAATTTTAAGTGTCAAAAACCCTCTTATTCCATACTTAGACTTTATGGCAGCACTATCTTTGAACCTGGCCATAATAAACATTCTTCCATTCCCTGGACTTGATGGAGGCAGGTTTTTCTTCCTGTTACTTGAGGCTATAACCAGGAAAAAAGCTCACCCAACAATAGAAAAATATGTCCACACCATTGGCCTGGCCATTTTACTGGGATTAATATTTTTAGTAACTCTCTCAGACATCAAAAAACTCATCCCCCAATAGCTTACTATTCACATCTGTTTATAAGCTTCCACAGACTTAGAGTCCATAGATACTCATTTCTTATACAGCGTTACAATCAATAGCTATCGCAACTCATTGTAACAATAGTTGAAGTGGAGTATTCTGGTTCTATGGATAAGGTAACAACAAAAGATGTGCTTAAAGTTATTGCAGTAAGCGGAGTAGTCATAGGAAGTTTTGTAATTCCAGCATTGCCCATAGCTGCAGCATCTGCATTTAAGATATGGAAAAACTTTAACAGAAGGGATGTAGGCAGAATCCTAAAAAGACTTGAAAAACAACAAATGATTTCAGTCAAAGAAAATAATGGAAAAATATATATAGAAATTGCTGAAAAGGGTAAAAGAAGATTGTTAGAGTATGATTTTGAAAATATTGAGCTTAAATCTAAGAAAAGAGATGGAAAATGGAGATTAATAATTTTTGATATTCCAGAATATAAAAAAAGTGCAAGGGAAGTTTTCAGAAGAAAACTTAAACAGTTAGATATAATTCAACTCCAAAAAAGTGTATTTGCATCAGCTTTTTCCTGTAAAAATGAAATAGATTTCTTGTGTAACTTCTTAGAAATTTCAGATTATGTAACTTTGGTATCTTTAAATAAAATAGAAAGAGGAGAACAACTTATCTTCAAAAAATATCATGATTGGGACAACGAATAGCTATCGCTACTTAGTGTACCAAAGCCATTTTATATTTCAAACTTGAAACTTGAAATTTAATAACAGAATTTATTATAATCAATTCAAAGCTGTGAAAGAGTTTCCCGCTCTGGAGTCCGCCTCCGCTAAAGCTACGGCAGGACGAGCTGGGTGCGATAAGCATCCCCGGTTGAACCGTAAAAACTTAAATTGAGAAGTAATCAAGGTGGTACCACGAATGCACTTCGTCCTTGCAAGAGTGTAAGGAAGGAGTGCTTTTTTAATGCTTTATTCAAAGTTATTTCCAAAAACAATTAAAGAAACACCTAAAGATGCTTCACTGACCTCCCATAAACTCCTTTACAGGGGTGGGTTTATCAGGGAATCAGCAGCAGGAAGATATTACTTGCTTCCACTTGGAATAAGGGTCCATCAAAAAATACAAAAAATCATAAAAGAGGAGATGGATAAAACAGGAGCCCAGGAAATGGTAACTCCAGTTTTGCACCCTAAAGAACTCTGGAAAGAAACAAACAGAACTTCCTCAGTAGGTTTTGAGTTAATGAGCATAAAAGACAGAAATGAGATGGAGTTTGTTTTAGGTGGAACAGCAGAAGAAATGCTTGTAGATCTAGTTAGAAAATTCAAACTAAGTTATAGGGACCTGCCATTTAATCTTTATCAATTTTCCACAAAATTCAGGGATGAGTTAAGAGCTAGAGGAGGTCTTTTAAGGCTTAGAGAGTTCATGATGAAAGATGCTTATTCTTTTGATGCAACAGAGGGTGATTTTAAAACTGAATATGAAAAAATGTCAAAGACTTATACAGAAATTTTTAATAGGATGGGTTTAAAAACAATTATTGTTGAATCTGACAATGGATACATTGGTGGGGAATACTGTCATGAGTTTGTAGTTGAATCAGAAGTTGGTGAAAGCAGATTTTTAATGACAGAAGATGGTTCATATGCAGCACATGAAGATGTAGCTAAATTTAGCTTAGAAAGAAAAAATGTTTCTGAAAAAGAAAAACCTTTAGAAGAAGTAGAGGCAGTTAGAGGAACAACAATGGAGGATGGAGTTAAACTGCATAATCTGCCTCTTTGGCAGCAGATCAAAGATGTGTTATTTGTAGATGAAAAAGGCAGGTTTATTTTAAGCATTATTAGGGGTGACTATGATGTTAATGAAACAAAGCTTTTACATCTAATTAAATCCTACCAATTAAGACATGCAACAGAAGAAGAGATAAGGGAAAAGATTCACTCTGAACCTGGATTTATTTCTCCTGTGGGAATTAAAGACATTATAGAAAAGGATGTTGAACTAATTATTGTTGCAGATGATTCACTAAGGACTGTTAAAAATGCTTATGGTGGTGCAAACAAAAAACACAGAGACCTTTTAAATATGAATATAGACAGAGACTATAAAGCAGACATAGAAGGGGATATTGCTTTAGCCAGGGAAGGGGACTTAGCAGCAGATGGGGGAGGAAAGTTAATAGCAAAAAAGGGAATTGAGGTTGGAAATATTTTCCAGCTTGGTTTTCATTATTCTTCAAAGATGAAAGGTGCAAATTACATAGATAAAGATGGTAAAGAAAAACCTTATTATATGGGTTGTTATGGCATAGGCCTTGCCAGGACTTTGGCCACAGTAGTTGAAGTTTACAATGATGAAAAGGGCATTGTATGGCCAGAATCTGTAGCACCATATCAAGTTCACCTTGTTGGTTTAGACCTATCTGACAAAGCTGTTTTGGAAAAAGCAGAACAAGTTTATAAAATTCTAACTTCTCATGGGATAGAAGTTTTATTTGATGACAGGATAGAGCCCTCTGCAGGTGAAAAGTTTGCAGATGCAGATTTGATAGGGATTCCTTATAGAGTAGTAATTTCTAAGAAAACCGGAGCAGAGATAGAAGTTAAAAAAAGGTCCCAAAAAGAGACTGAATTTAAAAAATTAGAGGATCTGGTAAAATCTATCAAGGAATGAAGGAAAATCCTTTTAGACTAAAAGAATTACAAACGTCAGATCTGCCCATATTTGAAACTGATAGAAGAGTGGCATATCGTGCAGAAGTCCCTGATAATCCAATTTGGGAATCTAACTCAATGCGTCTAATCAGGCTCTCAGCAATTTTTGGAATTTACCCTCCAGCCACAAGTACTGAAGAATTTTTATACCATATTGCAGTCATGGGAGCTGAAACTGTGCAGCTTTTTAGGGATACCATGAGAGAAACTTTAGAGAAAATAGATTATGAACACCAAGTTAGAGGTAATTAACAATCATTGATTTTAAAGCTATATCCTGGCTTAGATCAGCTTGTAAAAAGTATAAATCCCAGGGTGTCAAGCTAACACACGCCCGAGGTGGGTAATTATACAAGTCTGTAATTGATAATTTCTTACATTTTTGGTATTCTTACGCATTAGTAAAACATATGGCAGTTACTAAAAACATAATTAAACAGCCTAAAGCACAAGTTCAGGTACAAGTAACTATGCCCTGGGCAGATGTGGAGCCTAAATGGAATGAAACTCTGCAAAAAATGTCAGCTGAAGTTGAACTTGCAGGTTTTAGAAAAGGCACAGCCCCCCTTAACATGGTTGAACAGCAGCTTTCAACCAGGCTTTCAGATGAAGTTGTCAAAGTTATAATGCCACAAGCCTTAATTGAGGCCCTCCAGGGTACAAACATTGTCCCAATTGATTATCCTAAATATCAGTCCATCCAGTTTCAAAAAGGGACTGATTTGGTCTTCACAGCTCTTTTAACAGAGCGCCCGGCAGTCACTGTTGGTGAGTATAAAACTATAAAGGTTGCAAGGCCTGCACAAAAAACTATCACAGATGAGGAAGTTGCAAAAGTTATAGATGATATCTTCAAAAGATGGAAGCTTAGACAACCTCAAACTCCAACTCCAGCTCAAAGTACACCAGTTCCTGCAGCGCCCCAATCTGGTGGAAGCTTAAGCTTTAATGCTCCAGCTGATACAACTCAGCCTGCCTCGCCTGACTCGCTTCGCGAAGCGAGCAGCGGTCAAGGCGGGCCTCAGGCAACTCCTGCTCAAGCAGCTGCTTCCCAAGCTCCAGATGATAACTTTGCTAAAGCAGTTGGGGCAAATTCACTGGAGGATCTAAAAACTAAAATTAAAACAGACTTAGAAAATGAAGCAAAATATAATAATGAATTAGACTATGAAGAAGCAATCCTCCAGGAAGTAGAAAAAATAACCACAGTTGATATCCCTGATATTTTAGTCTCAGATGAACTCTCAAGGATGATGCTTTCTTTACAAAGGAATGTGACAGACAGGGGACTTTTACTGGATGAATACCTAAAATCCCAGGGCAAAACCCAGGAATCCTTAAAGAATGAGTGGAGGCCCCAGGCTGAAAAAAATGTCAGGATGGAGCTTGGGTTATCTGAGGTAGCCAGAGCTGAAAATGTAAATATCACAGACCAGGAACTCCAGGCTGAGATAGATAAAATCCAGGATAACAGGGTCAAATCCCAATTCAACTCCCAGGAACCAAGGTTGCACCTAAGACACGCATTAAGACAAACAAAAACTCTTAACCTCCTAAAAACTTTAGTTAAGTAAAATGTTAACCCCTGAAGAATTTGCAGCATTTCCTAATCAGGAAGTTGATCATCCTGAAGCACAAACAATTCTTATGAATTACGCGATGATAATGGAAAAAAAGAAAGAAGGGTCAAAAGAACTTGCTGAGTTTCTAGGTATGAAAGTCGCTTCATATACAGGATTTATTGGTAGAGCAATTAGTCCAGAGATCGATAGGCAAGAGGAATCGTTGCTAATGGTCTATTGGCCTCATGTTCATAGAATTCAACAAGACCCTGCTTTATCAGAGTTATATAATCAATCACTTCAAGAAACATTTAGAAGGATGGGGGTTATCAAAAGAAAAGCCAGATTGATGCATGAAGAAGGCCTCTACTAGATTTTTGCTGAGCGAGCGCAGCGAGTCGAAGCATTTCCTATAACTTTTTCCATCTTTGCATTCAATGATATAAACAAACCATTTCCACTTTTTCATTTTTGGCTGAGCCCTGCCTGCCGGCAGGCAGGTTGTCGAAGCCCTACCTCCATTTGACTTTTAAATATTAAACTCATAATATTTGACTATGGCAGTTGAGAGTCCAGTTGAAAATCTTAGTAGTATAGTTAATCTTAGGAGCAAAAGAGGGAAGTTTTTTATGGCAGGTATGGCAATATTATTTGCTACTTTGGGAGATTTGGTGATATCTTTAGAAAGTTCCCACTTAAGGGATGTGAATAGTCAGATTTCCTACCCTGTCTCAGATACTGAAGCAATGGAAGCTAGAAGTTATAAATCTTCTTTAGATACTCATATTTTGGATGCAGCATATTCCAAAGACTATGGAAGAATTACATTAATTGTGGAAGATCCCAAAACTACCAAAACTACTGTTATTTTAGATCAGCTAAAAACTACAGATGAGCAAAGAAAAGCTAGAATAGCAGAAATTGAAGCTTCTCAGAAGAAAGCTATTGGAGATTTGAGAATTCACAGAGCAGATTTAGATCTTGCTGCAGCTGGTCTTGGAACCCTTTTATGCTTAGGTGCTATGCTTGCCCCAATATCTAAACCAGCTTAATTTTTCCCCAAAATTGCCCAAAAAAGCCCTTAGTGGTACAATAGAGGGCAGTAAACCCAAATAAAGGAGGTGTTTTTTGCAATTTACCAATTCTTTGGTAGATTGAATATAAATTATGTCTATTATAGTTAGAGCAACAGGCAATGATAATTCTGATGCTGTAATCAGGAAATTTCAAAAAAGAGTAGTCCTGGAAAAAGTTGTCCAGGAATACAGGGATATAATGTTTCATAAAAAGAACTCTGAAAAAAGAAAAGAGATGTTAGCAGAAAGAAGAAGAAAAATCAGAAGAGCACAAAGACTTGCCAACCAATAATTAAAGCTGATTAATGATTGAAGATTAAGGATTAAAGAGAAAAAGAAAAAATCATTAATCATTCTTCATTAATCTTTAATCATCTCAATGGAAACTAAAATTAAAGAGGATCTGAAACAAGCCCAGCTTAACCGCGATGAGATTCGCCTCTCCACTTTGCGTCTTCTTTTATCAGAAATAAATAATTCTAAGATTCAAAAAGGCTCTGATCTAACAGATGATGAGATAACCTCTGTTGTCCAAAAAGAAGCAAAAAAAAGAAGGGAATCAGTTGAATCTTTCAAAAAAGGAGGGAGGGAAGACCTGGCCCAAAAAGAAGAGTCTGAACTTAAAATACTGGAAGCTTACATGCCTGCAGGTCTCTCAAATGAGGAGTTGACTAAATTAGTTGAAGACTCTATAAATGAGTTAGGGGCAAATTCTTTGGCTGACATGGGCAAAGTAATGAGCTCGGTAATGGCAAAAGTTGCAGGCAGGGCAGATGGTAGTATTGTAAGCAGTCTGGTTAAAGAAAAATTATCATGATAAATATTATTGTCACTTCAGACCCAAGATACCAGGTAAATAAACTTGCTATCCAGGCCTCTGTGCTGGATATCCTAAAACGCAACAATGTTACAGGCAATATAGAAATTGGGGTCAATATTGTAGGGGATCGGAAGATGCATGAGGTTAACAAAAAGTATAGGGGAATTGATTCAACCACAAATATCCTGTCTTTTGCCCTGGAAGACCCTGTTTCTGCAAGTGGGCTGCAGCATGTTAGAAACCTGGGTTTTGTAAAATCACCTGATAAGATATTAAAACTTGGTGATATCCTGATTTCCTGGCCTGAACTTCAAAAAGATGCAGCTGCAGCAGGTGTTTCAACAGAGCAGCAGGCAAGGTATTTGGTAGAGCATGGGACTAAGCATTTGCTTGGGATTCACCACGACTAAGAAGTTATTACAAAAACCTTTAACTTATCTTGTAAGTTTTATATTTTTTTCATATATTATCTAAACCAATGGTTTACTATCGTAAGTATCGGCCACAGACTCTTGATGAAATTATTGGCCAGGAGCATATTAAAAATGCCCTAAAAAAAGCCCATGAATCCAATAGGCTTTCCCATGCTTATCTTTTTGCAGGACCCAAAGGCTCTGGTAAAACCTCAACAGCCAGGATTTTAGCAAAAATGATAAATTGTGAAGTTGGAGGTCCCTGCAATAAATGCTCTACATGTCTCTCTATAACTGATGGAAGCAACCTTGACCTGATAGAAATAGATGCAGCTTCAAACAGGGGAATTGATGATATAAGGGAGCTTAGGGAAAAGATAAAGCTTGCCCCCACTTCTTCTAAGAAAAAAGTTTATATTATAGATGAAGTCCATATGCTCACAACTGAAGCTTTTAATGCACTTTTAAAAACTCTGGAAGAACCACCTTCCCATGTTTTATTCATCTTAGCAACCACAGACCCACACAAAATCCCCCAAACTATTTTATCCAGGGTTCAAAGGTTTGACTTCCAGGCTGCTAAAGAAGAAGAAATAATTGAATATTTAAAAAATGTAATAAAGATAGAAAAGTTAAAAATTAGTGATGAAGCCCTTAATTTGATTGCTAAAAAATCAGAGGGAAGTTTCAGGGATGGATTAAAAATTCTTGACCAGCTTGCCAGTTCAGGTAATGAAATAACTCTTGAGGATGTTGAAAATATTTATAAATCAGGGAAATCTGAAGATTCAATTAAGCTTTTAAATTTTATTGCAGATGCTGATACAAAATCTGCTTTAGAATTTGTCACAGAACTTTCAGAAAGAGGAATAAGTTTAAAAGAGTTTATAAATCAAACATTACATACACTAAGACTGCTTCTTTTAATAAAACATGACACTAAAAAAGATGAAAGTCTTTCTGGTCTTTCTCAAAAACTATCAAGTCCTCAAATTGTAAAAATTGTAAATTCGCTTGGTATCGCTTTAGAAAAAATGAAGTTTGTTTCAATTCCAACCCTGCCTCTTGAAATTGCAGTAGTGGAGAGCTGCCAGGAACAAGAGGTACCACGGGGGGAAAGGGTATCACAGGTACCACAGGGAGAAGAAAATAATATTGGAAATAAGCCCCGTGATACTCGTGATACTTCAAAACCCCGTGATACCTCCAATGAGCTGATTTCTCCAGCAATTCCTGCCCCCATCTCAGATGCCCAGGAAATTATTATTATCAAAGACAAATGGGCCTATATTTTAGAAACTATAAAACCCTACAACTTTTCTTTGGAAGCACTTTTAAAACAGTCCAAAATAGTAAGTTTTGAATCAGAAACATTAATTTTAGAAGTACCTTATTCATTCCATAAGAGAATTTTAGAAGCTCCAAAATCAAGAGAACTTTTAGAGTCAGTTTTAGCAGAAGTTTTGGGAAAAAGCGCTAAAGTCTCAACAGTTTTGGGAACCAGGCCTGTTAGGGTAGAGGAATTAGCCAATGTAGAAGTAGCAGCTGATGATGAGATTATAAAAATTGCCTCAGAGATTTTTAATTCTTAAAACCCTTGGAGTATAGTTTTCTGGAGTAATTTGTGGAGTAGTTCTCCTGCTGGAATTGCGGGTTTCCCATAATTTATTCATACCCGATTCTATATGTTCCAAACCTTCGAAAATTACATAACCCAAGACAACCATTACTCCTCCTGCAACATGTGCGCCTTGCCTTAAAGATTCTGGATTTGGGTGGGGAAGATTTAGTTCTAAGGGCATAAAAAACTCCGATTTTATACGGATTATTGTAATATATCTTACACTTTTTAAATTGTCAAATCTCACCTCCTTGACAGAAAGGCTTCTTTTAAATAGCATGGTTACTCAATGTCATCTAAAGTTTTTAAACTAATTGAAGAAGAGAAAAAAAGGCAGATAGAAGGTTTGGAAATGATCCCTTCAGAAAACTATGTATCAGTTGATGTTCTCAAAGCTTTGGGCTCAATTCTAACCAACAAATACTCAGAAGGCTTCCCGGGCAGAAGATATTATGGTGGTAATGAAGTTATAGACAAAATTGAAAACTATGCTTCAGACTTAGCAAAAAAACTATTTAAAGTCCCCGTAGCTCTAGTCCAGCCTTACTCAGGTTCACCAGCTAACTTTGCAGCCACCATGGCAGTCTGTGAGCCTGGTGATGTAATAATGGGCCTTTCTCTCTCCTCAGGGGGGCATCTTACTCATGGGGCACACCTGAGTTTTTCTTCAATTTTTTACAAAGCTGTTAACTATTCAGTTGGTGCAGACTGGAAGATAGATTTTGATGAATTGGAAAAACTGGCTATAAAACATAAACCCAAACTCATCTGGGCAGGCACCACAGCTTATCCTTTCAAACTGGATTATAAAAAGTTTAGGGATATTGCAGACAAAGTTGGTGCTACAGTAGTTGCAGATATAGCCCATATCTCTGGATTAATAGTAGGAGGAGTGCATGATAGTCCTGTACCATATGTTGAGGTAATTACCACCACCACCCACAAGACCTTGAGGGGGCCCAGGGGAGCCATGATCATGGTGACTGATCTGGGTATGAAAAAAGATCCAGAGCTTAAGGCAAAGTTAGAAAGAGCAATCATTCCGGGGCTTCAGGGAGGTCCTCACAACCACCAGACTGCAGCAATAGCCATTTCACTAGAAGAAGCCTTAACCCCAGCCTTTAAAAAATATGCTTCCCAGGTGGTAAAAAATGCAGCAGTGTTAGCTAAAGAGTTAGGGACTGTTTCAGAAAACCATCTGGTTCTCTTAAGCCTGACAGATTATGGTAAGGGCATGGGTTATCAAGCTCAATATGCTCTGGAAACTGCAGGAATTACTGTAAATAAAAATACTATCCCCAATGAACCCATTTCACCCTTTTATCCCTCAGGCATCAGGATGGGCACTCCAGCTCTGACCACAAGGGGGATGAAAGAAAAAGATATGATAAAAATTGCTTCCTGGATCAAAAGAGCTTTAGAAGAGATAAAAGGCTTAGATATTCCTGAGCAAAAAGAAGAAAGAGCTCAATATATAAAGGACACAAAGGTCTCTTTAGCCAAAAATAAAAACCTTTTAAAGATAAAAGAAGAAGTTAAGAATTTTGCTCTGAAATTTCCTGTGCCAGGGATAGATTAAGTCTTTAAAATTTATTCTTTATAATTTATATTCGCAAGAATAATCTTGTTCATTATCTTTAAAAAAGATATAATTATGTCTATGGGAATAATGGACAGTATGAAACAGCTTGGGGATCTCAAAAAGATGAGAGACCAGGCTATGGAAGTTCAAAAAAAGCTAGCTCTAATAAAAATTACAGTAGAACACAAAGGTGTAACTATTGTCATGACTGGTGATCAAAAAGTAGTCTCTATCTCAGGGGAAAATGATCTTGATAAAGTCACAGAAGCTGTTAATGAAGCATTAAAACAATCCCAAAAAGTTGCTGCAGAAGAGATGAGATCCTTAATGGGCGGTCAAATCCCCGGAATGTAACCAGAATCAGTGATTAATGATTACTGATTTAGGATTAATGAATGTTTTGCTCTTTTTAATAAATCCCTGTAACAATTTATCAACTATATTCGCTTGATCTGCTAAATTCATCATTGCCTCATTATTCAAATAACCAACATCTTTTGCAATTAAAATAAAGTTTTTCAATTCTGATAATGAGCCTTTTGATAAATAATAAAACTGAACCTTCTCTTTATAACCTTGCCTACCAAAACCTTCTGCAATATTAGCCGTTATAGAAGCTGCAGCTCTTCGCATCTGATCAGTAATAGAATAAGTTTCTTCCTTTGGAAAGTTCTTAGTAATTTTGTAAATCAAGATAACTAGTTTATGCCCTTCTTTCCAGACATTTAAATCAGTAAAAGTTTCAATTTTCCCATTCCTCATATTCTTTAATCAGTAATCTTCCATCTTTAATCTTAAACTAAGGAGTTGCAGATGAAGATGCAGTTGATGGTTGAGCAGTTGGTGAACTGGTAGGTTCAGAAGTTGGCTCAGAAGTTGGGCTTGGTGTTGGAGTAGGACTCTCAGTTGGTGCAGGTGTAGGAGAGGGAGTTGGGCTGGTTGTTTTTACAGGTGCTTTTTTAGGTGCAGGGGTGGGAGTAGAGGTGGGTGTTGGGATTGGGGTAGAAGTTGGGAATGGGGAAGGCTGCGGTGTTGCTTCTACTGCTTCTCCAGCAACCTCAGGGTTTGGAAAAACTAAATTTTTTATAAACACTCCACCTGAGAAAACTATAACTACTAAAACCAAAATAAGTCCAGCTGTTAATTTGTTAAAATTCCTTAATCTTTCCACTTTTAACTCCTTATATACTAAATACTGTATACTATTGTCAAACAAATGGCCACAATTCCTAAAGTAGTAAGAGATCTTATTGATGCTTTTGAGAGGCTGCCTGGTATTGGTCCAAAAACAGCCCAAAGGTTAACTTATTACCTTTTACATGCCCCAAAGGAAGAAGCAAAAGCTTTAGCAGAGTCTGCCCTGGCCCTAAAAGAAAAAACTGTCCTTTGCAGTGTTTGTTTTAATATCTCTGAAACTGACCCATGTGAAATAGAAACAGACCCGCTCAGGGATAAATCTGTGATTGCAGTGGTTGAAGACCCTCTGGATATGCTTGCCTTAGAAAGAGCAAATTTTAAAGGGCTTTACCATGTTCTTCATGGAGCAATCTCTCCTTTAGAAAACATAGGGCCAGAGGAACTGCACATTAGGGAACTGCTCCCAAGGTTAAAAGATGGGACTATAAAAGAGATAATTTTAGCAACTAACCCAACAATGGAAGGTGAAGCAACAGCCATGTATATAGATAGACTTATAAGACCACTTGGAGTAAAGGTTACAAGAATTGCCAGGGGACTGCCAGTAGGGGGAGATTTAGAATATGCAGATGAAACTACATTAAGCAGGGCGCTTGAAGGCCGCAAAGAGTATTAAGTCTCCAAGAAACAAGATACAAGTATCCAAATATAGTTTGTTTCTTGTATCTTGGACACTTGGTTATTATCATTAAGCTATGGCTAATGGTTTAAGAGGACAAATTGCAGATACAGCTTATGAGACTTTAGAAGAAATTCCAGCTGCAGTTGGGAAACCAGTCCAGGATGAAGTTGGTAAAATGATAGAAGTTGGTGTCCAAGCAATTCAAGGACAAACCACAGATCCCCAAAAATTAGCCCAGCAGCAGGAACAGGCAGCTAAAAGTAAAAAAGATACAGAATTAAAAAGAAGAAAAGTTCAGGCCTGGTTAAATGAATTAAATAGGCAGCAGACTGCACTAAATCAGCAAAATCTAAAAAAACAGCAGGAAAAACAGGCACAATCCCAGGAAGAAAAACAAAAAAAAGAAGTTAAACAGTTTGAAGTTGTCCAAAAAAGACAAAACTTAATTGATGAAAATGTCAGGGCAAAACAAGCCAAAGCTGAAATTAAAAGAGGAGTAGGTGGATAATCTCAAATACCTAAGTTAGTTTTTAACATTTCCTGTAACTGACTTTCATTGTCAGCATCATTAAAAAGCTCAATTAGTCTATCACCTTCAATTGCAAAATCATCTAGTAATCTTTCAAAAGCTCTCAAGCTGTAAAATCTTAGGAACAAATCATTAAATTGCTGCCATCTTTTATCTCTTGTGCCAACTAGAATTTCTACTGAACTTGATCTCTGCTCGTCTTCTCTAGGACTAATACCGCAGAGTGAGTAGAAATAAGTTGGTAAATCATCCATTGAGGCAGTTAAGAACGACTCTTCAGAAACTGGGATAGGGTAAACCGTACTTGCTTCCCAATCTATTCCTTCAACATTTCCTCTTGGTGTAACCCAAAAGTTTTTTAATTGCGGATCAGAATGTCTGATACCGGAAGCGTGCAAATCAGCCAATAGAACAGCATTTCTGTGTATAAGCTGTTCAAAATATGTTTTGGCTAAGAATTCTCCTGTATGTACCAAAAAGCCGGAATCTTCCTCTGAAATAAAGCAGATTGGGTGGACTGTCTTAAAGCCCCTATCTAATACTTTTAATGTATTTTTTATTTCTATTATACCTTTTGCCGTCTGCTTAAAAGGTTTAACTGCCACATTCAAAAGTTTAACTTCGCCTGTTTCGCTATCTCTTATTTCAATAATTCCAAAAGAAACATTGTGTGCACTTCCACCTCGGACAAACCAATCTTGTTCTCCTCTTCTTTGACCAATCCTCAAAACCTGTCTGCCGGAAAATTCCGGAGCGAGAAAAACGCCATCCTTAAAATGGTTTCCTTCTGCAATATTAATTACATGCGAATTTTTTCTGAAGTGCTTTTGGACTGCTGCATTAGCATCTTTTAATACCGGGCTTGGATTTTTTTCCCAGTGTTTTATACTCTGTTTTTCTGCGTAAGGAGTAATTACATCTGGGGATGAAACAGGACTAAGCAGTTCAGTCATCATTTTATCTTATTTTTAAAACTTTGTTTAAGGATTTCTATTTGTGATTCATGAGGATGATTTGGATCCTGCCTTTTTAATTCATCTAAAATCCTTTGAGAAACCTCGTCTAGTGTTATTTCTGTATCTAGGACATAAGGAGGTAGAAGTCTAATTAAATCTTTCTGGCCCTGGGTAAGAACTAAATCTGAAAGATGCAACTCTTTAGGAAGGGCATTTGTGGCTTTATAAATTTTTCCCAAGATTGCCCCGACTTCAGTCATGATTTCAAAGGCACCTAAATAGCTCTGGGTAAATCCCTGCTCTTTAAATTGCATGCCGTCAAGAGGTCTTGTATTATAGGGAATCTTTACTACCTCAATAAGACTACTGTCATTATAGCCAACTGTTTCAAATGCCGGAACATTAGCTTTAACAAAAAGATCCTTAGGTAAAGTTTCATTTGTTGCTGGTTGAAAAAAAAGATATCTTTGATGTCCAAGTACAACATCAACGCCTCTTCTGTTCCTGGTTAAATTATAACCAAAATTGATCTCTGTGCCCCCTCCTTCTAATAGCACTTCACGCAAGTCATTAATATCCCTACTTGTTCTAACTGCGTTCTTTGCAAGCTCTTCATTTGACCCATTTTCTTCATGTTCTAATTCATTCATGGAATTAATTATAGGCTATAATGTTTATTATATCAATAACCCTCCTTGGAATAGATATTATTCTTGAATATAATAAACTCAGTTTCATTTAATTATATGTTAAAAATATATAACTCTCTATCCAGAAAAGTTGAAGAATTTATTCCTCTAAACCCTCCTAAGGTTGGGGTCTATACCTGTGGTCCAACTGTTTATGACTTTCAGCATATTGGAAATTTCAGGACCATGATTTTTTCAGATATTCTTTTAAGAACTTTAATGGCCAATAATTTTGATGTTAAGTCAGTAAGGAATATAACAGACATAGATGACAAAATAATAAAAGCTGCAAAAGAAAAAAACTTAGGGATTGAAGAATTTAGCTCTGAATTTACAACTGCTTTTTTTAATGATTTAGGTAAGTTAAATATTCTCCCTGTAGATGTTTCCCCCAAAGCTACAGAACATGTTACTAAAATGGTCAAATATATAGAAGTTTTAATAAAAAAAGGTTTAGCTTATATAGAAGATGATGGATCTGTATATTTTGATATTTCTAAATTCCCAAATTATGGAAAACTCTCAGGGCTGGAAAAAAGGCAGTTAAAAACAGGGACCAGGATTTTGTCTGATGAATATTCAAAAGAAGATGTTCAAGACTTTGCTTTATGGAAATCAATTAGTCCTTCTGAGGTTGGATATGACTCTCCCTGGGGCAGGGGCAGGCCTGGCTGGCACATAGAGTGCTCAGTTATGAGCCAGGAATATTTAGGGGAGACTTTAGATATCCATGCAGGTGGGATAGACCTATTATTCCCCCATCATGAAAATGAAATTGCCCAATCAGAAGGGTATACAGGCAAACCCTTTGCTAATTTTTTTGTCCATGGAGAGCACTTATTAGTTGAAGGGGCAAAAATGAGCAAATCCTTAAAAAATTTTTATAAACTCTCAGATTTAGAAGATAAAGGTTTTGAACCCCTCTCCTACAGATATTTAGTTTTAACAGCCCACTACAGGGATAAACTAAATTTTACCTGGGAGTCTCTTCAAGCTGCCCAAAATGCTTTAAATAATTTAAGGGAAATAGTAAGAGGTTGGGATGAACCCAAAATAGGCTGTGCAGAGTTTGAGCAAAGGTTTATGCAAGCTATTAACAATGATTTAAATACCCCAACTGCTTTGGCAGTAATGTGGGAAATGATAAAGTCTGATTATCCAGCTTCTGCAAAAGCTGCATCAATTTTAAAAATGGACAAAGTTTTAGGTTTAAAATTTGATGGGTATGTTGGAAAGCAAATAGAAATCCCTGATAATGTTAAAAAATTAGTTGACCAAAGGGAAAATGTTAGAGAATCAGGAGATTTTGAACTTTCTGATAAGTTAAGAAAAGAAATTAAAGGTTTAGGATATGAGCTAGAAGATACTTCAAAGGGACCAAGAATTAAAAAGCTAATTACCTAATTCTTACTTGTTAGATTCTCAATTTGCGAGTATAATCCTCTTTTAGTGTCAGAAGTTATAACTATTGATGGTCCGACTTCTTCAGGGAAGTCTTCAGTGGGCCATCTTTTTTCTGCTAATATAGGTTTTCAGTTTATAGATACCGGCGCAATTTATCGGGCTGGATCCCTTTTCATCCTTGAAAATAATCTAAGTACAGCTGATGAAAACGTATGTGCCAAAGTTTTTGAAAATTTAAATGTTGAATTCAAAGAAATTGATGGGTCCCAAAGAATTTTTCTGGATGGTAAAGATATAACTGAAAAACTCCACTTACCTCAAGTCACAAAAGTAGTTCCAATAATTGCAGCTTTCCCTAAAGTCAGGGAATTATCTAAAAAAATCCAAAGGAAAATTGGCAGTTTACAAAATACAGTTATGACAGGAAGGGATATTGGCACAGAAATTTTTCCTGACAGTAAACTCAAAATTTTTTTAACTGCATCTCCCGAGATTAGAGCAAAAAGAAGGTATGAACAGTTAAAACAAAAAGACTTAGATATTTCATATGAAAAAGTTTTAGAAGAGATGTTAAAAAGGGATGAAGCAGATTCCATCAGGGAGGCTTCTCCATTTAGAAAACCTGATGATGCAGTTGAAATTGATACAACAAATTTAACAACTAAGCAGACTGTAGAAAAGATGTTAGAATTATTTAAAGCCCGTGGATTATCTTAACGCTATAATTTTGTCCATAGTTGAGGGAGCAACAGAATTTCTTCCGATTTCTTCAACTGGCCATTTAGTTTTAGCATCCAAAGTTTTAAATATCCCCCAGACAAATTTTATTAAAAGTTTTGAGATTTTTATTCAACTTGGTGCAATCCTGGCAGTAGTTTTTTTATATTGGCAAAAACTTATATATAATTTCAAACTTTGGAAAAATATTTTAATTGCTTTTATTCCAACTGCAATTGTAGGATTAGCTTTTTATGAAATAATTAAAAACTATTTTATTGGGAATTTACAAATTACTCTTCTGGCACTTTTTTTAGGTGGTTTAATTTTAATCTTTGTAGATAAACTTCTAAAAGAAAAAGATTTTGATAGTTTAGAAAAACTAACTGTTAAACAATCTTTACTAATTGGACTGGCCCAATCTGTTTCTGTAATTCCAGGAGTCTCCAGGGCTGCTGCCACCATCATTGGCGGGCAATTTGCAGGGCTTAGTAAAAAAGCAGCTTTAGAATTTTCATTTCTTCTGGCAATCCCAACAATGTTTGCAGCCACTGGGTTGGATGTTATAAAAAGCAATTTTAACTTCTCTTTAACTGAGTGGTCCTATCTTTTTATTGGATTTATTGGATCATTTATAACAGCCCTTTTTGTTATAAAGTGGTTTATAAAGTTTGTTGAAAAAAATAACTTTTTCATATTTGGAGTTTACAGAATAATCTTAAGTATTTTATTCTGGTTTACCTTTTTAAGGTAGTTTAATTTTCTTAGGTGATCTGATATCCTACCAAGCATGTACAATATCCAAACTTTAAAAAATGGTTTAACTTTAATCACCATCCCAATGCCTCACCTGGATTCAGTCACAACTTTAGTTGCAGTTGGTGCAGGCAGTAGGTATGAAACCAAAAATATAAATGGCATCTCCCACTTTCTTGAACACATGTTTTTTAAAGGTTCCAGAAAATTCCCAACAGCAGAACAGATTTCAACCTTAATAGATGGCCTGGGAGCAGTAAATAATGCAGCTACTTCAAAAGAATGGACTTATTATTGGATAAAGTCTGCCTCAAAGCATATTGAGCTTGCAAATGATGTTTTATCCTCAATGTTAAAAGAATCCCTTTTAGTTGAAGAAGAGATAGAGCGGGAAAAAGGGGTAATAATTGAGGAGTTAAGGATGTATAGGGATAATCCAGGTAGATATGTCTGGGAACTTTATGAAAGGCTGCAGTTTGGAGATCAGCCCTTAGGTTGGGATATTGGAGGGGATGAAGAAACTATAAAATCTTTAAATAGGGAAGAGTTTTTAAGTTATTTAGAATCTTTGTATTCCCCTGAGAATATGGTTTTAGTTTTAGCTGGTAAACTTCCTAAAGACCCAAAAGCATTTGCAGAAAAGTATTATTTGGATTTGCCAAAAAGGGATCAATATAAATTTAAGGAATTTAAAAAAACTAAACAGACAAAACCAAAAGTTAATGTTTTTTATAAAGCCACAGACCAGGCAAATTTAATTTTAGGGGTGGAGGGCTATCACAGAAATCATCCTAAAAGGTATGCAGCCAGGATTTTGGGTGCCATTTTGGGAGAAAGCATGTCCTCAAGGTTATTTATCCAGGTTAGGGAAAGAAGGGGATTAGCTTATCATATTAGTGCAGGCCATGAAGGTTTTGTGGACACAGGAACTTTTACAGTTTTTGCAGGGCTTAAATTAGAAAAAGTTTATGAAGGCTTAGAGGTTATAAAAGCAGAACTGGAACGGACAATTTTAGAAAAAGTCACAGAAGATGAATTAAAAAAAGCTAAAGAAATGTTAAGAGGGAGGCTTGCAATCAGGGAAGAATCAACCAACTTTTTAGCAGAACACTTTGGGGTGGAGTATGTTTTAGATAGGGAGTTAGAAGGGTTTGATGAGTATTTAAAAAAAATTGATAAAGTAACTGCAGAGCAGGTAAGGGATGTAGCTAAAGAACTTTTTAAAAATGAAAGGTATAACCTTCAGGTAATAGCCCCAATAAAATCTACTGAAAAATTTGTTAGTATCCTAAATAGTTAAATTTTTTAATACACTTAGATTATGAACAAAAAACTGCAGCTTATTTTACTGGGAGTTTTTATACTGCTTGCAGTTTATGTAAAATCTAACTATATAGTAAGTACAGACCTTTTCATAACCCAAACACTGCAAAATCTAAATTTTTTCTGGTTTGATTTATTAATGAAATTTATTTCCAAGTTGGGTTATCAAATAACATGGATAATTTCTCTTCTTGGAGCAGTATTATTTTTTATGCTTCTTAAAAAAAGAAAAGAAGCCTTAGTTATTTTCATGTCCATTTTAGGGGCATTATTTTTAAGCGAGTTTTTTAAAATTATAATTGCCCGTCCAAGGCCAGATCCTAATTTAATCTATCAGTTTGAAAAATTAGCCAGGTTTGATTCATACCCGTCAGGACATATACTGTTTGCAATTGGTTTTTATGGCTTTATTTTCTACTTGATTTACAAAAACCTCAAAAAAAGGCTTGCTTAAAAACTTATTACTTGTTTCTTGTATCTTGGTTATTATCCTGATGGGTTTTTCCAGGATTTATCTTGGGTCCCATTGGTTTTCAGATGTATTAGGAGCTTACATTTTAGGAATTTTATGGATTAATTTTATTATAAATCTGTACAAAAGGTTAAAAGTTTAGTTATACTATTTTAATGCAAAACCAGAATCTTCTGATTGCTAATACTGTTTCATTCCTGATTAAATCAATTATTTTTTTACTTCTGATATTTCTCTACATTAAATTTGCAGGTCCAATCCCTTTTTCTGTAAATTCCACAACCACCTCTAAATCAGATGCCTTCTCTGTCACAGGTGAAGGTAAAGCAGATATCAAACCTGATTTTGGAACACTAAGGGTTGGTGTAACTGCAAATGCTCAAACAGTTGAAGCAGCTCAGTCTCAAATGAATACCTCTATAAATAAAGTTACAGATGCACTAAAAAATGCTGGGATCGCCTCAGATGATATTCAAACTGAAAATTACAATGTAAACCCAAACTATGACTACACCTCTGGAACCCAAAAAATCACAGGCTACAATGCTAATACAAACTTAGTAATTAAAATAAGGGATATAAATAAGGCAAACCAAATTATAGATTTAACAACTCAAAATGGAGCAAATCAATTAGGAGGGTTAACATTTGAAAATTTAGATAAATCAAAAGCAGAAGATGAGGCAAGGATAAAGGCAGTTGAAGATGCAAAGAAAAAAGCTTCCAGGGCTGCCCAGGCTGCAGGGTTTAGTTTAGGGAAATTAGTTAATTATCAGGAATCTTTTGGAGGCCAACCACCAATAATATATGCAGCAGACAGGGCACTTCCCCAATCAGGTGGAGGTGACACACAGGAAGAACCGGGAACCAATGAGATAGTTGTTAATGTCACATTAAGCTACGAAGTCCGATGACTTGACACAATGAAAAATGTTTGTTAGTTTAGAATTATGGCAAATCTCATTGATGATGTTAAAAATGCTTTGAGTTCAGTCCTTACTGGTGCTGGAGATGTAGTCTCTGCTGCTCAGGATGTAGCTAGAGATAATGTCACCAAAGCTGTCCAGGGTGCAGGTGAAGTTGCAGTAGGAGGCATAGATGCAGTCTCCCAGGTTGTCACAGGTGGAATAGATGCCCTCTCTTCTTCTGGAAGCTCCCTTACCCAGGGTGTGACAGGACTTGTAAGAGGTGCAGTAGATGGCGCAAAAGATGTAGGGGTAGATAGTGCAGAAGCTGCAGGAGAGGCAGCATCTACAGCAGTTAAAGAAGGATCAAAGGTTGGAGGAGATGTTGGAGAGGTAGCAGTCTCTGCTGTTGAAGGGGTAATTGGGGCTGCAGACGACATAGGTGCAGATGCTGGAAACTTAGCAAAAAGTGCAGTTTTAGGAGCACTTTCCGCAGCTGATGAGATAAGTTCAGAGGCAGGCAGTATAGTTAGGAAAGCATTACTAAATGCAATAGCCCTGCCCCATGATGTAATTGATGCACTCCTAACAGGTAAAACTGAGTGAAAGTCACAGTCTACTCAACAACTACTTGTCCTTTTTGCAGAATGCTCCGGGACTATCTTTATTCAAAAAGTATCCAATATGAAGATGTTTTACTTGAAGAACACCCTGATAGGGTTGATGAGGCTGTATCCAACTCTGCTCACATGGGAGTCCCTGTGACTGTAGTTATAAATGATGATGGTTCTAAACAAACAGTAATAGGGTTTAATAAAGAAAAACTGGATCAGATTTTCAAGTAATTTCCTAAAAGAATTATTCCTCCCAATAGTCCATTGTCATCTCCAAGTTTAGAAAACTCTATTTTAGGGGCCTTATAAATCTCTAATTTTTTTTGAGTGAATTTTACTAAAGGTTTAGTAAACTTTTCTCCAGCTTTAATTAAACTTCCCCCAATCACCAAAACATCAGGAGTCCACATAGTAATGACATTTACTAAACCTACAGAAACAGTTTCAGCATGTTCTTCCCAGATCCTCCCGTCTCCGCAGTTTTCTGGTTTTACCCCATAAGTTATCTCAAATGCACTCCCGGACCCTAAGCTTTCAAAACACCCCTTTTGCCCGCAGCCTGGCCAAAACCTGCCTTTGGGGTCTATAATCATATGCCCTGGTTCAAAAGGAGTGGCATGGTAGTCAACACTGCCATCAACTATTCTTGCTCCTCCAATCCCTGTGGATAAGGTTATATATGCAACTATTTTAGACTTTTTTCTTTTACTTGCTTCAGCTATCCCAGCCAGTGCTGCATCATTTTCTAAATAAACTTTTGTCCTAAGCCTTAGCTCAAGCTCTTTTCTTAAAAGATGCCCAGACCAGCTGGGCAGAGCAGGAACTTTAATTAAACTCCCTTTTTCATAATCAATCGGGCTGGCAGCTCCTACAGCAATGGAATGGGGAATATGGTGGTTTGTTAGCTCCTCGATCTTTTCCTCAATTAAATCTATCCCATCGTCATCTTTTTTTGGAGTTAAAAAACTTACTTTTTTATCAATTTTCCTGCCATTTTTGGAAACTGCAATGCGGGTATTAGTACCACCAATATCAACAGACAGAAACATTATAAAAATAAGTTTACAACCTACTAACTTTTTTGTATAGTGAATCAAGTGAAAATAGGTTACATTGGTTTAGGCAGAATGGGAAAAAACATGGTGCTCCGCTTACTGGAGCAGGGGATAGAAGTTGTAGCCTGGAATAGGTCACCTGAACCTATTGAAGATATAAAAAATCAAATATCAAAAAGTAAAAATACAGATCAAAAATTAAAAATTGCAAATGATCTTGAGGAATTAGTTAATAGTTTGGAAAAACCTAGGGTAATTTGGCTGATGTTGCCTGCTGGCGGAGTCACTGACCAGTTTATTGGTAAATTACTTCCATTGTTATCTGCTGGGGATCTACTGATAGATGGTGCGAACTCTTTTTATAAAGACACACTAAGAAGATCCAGCGAATTATTAAAAAGCGGCATTCATTTTATGGATATTGGTGTTTCAGGTGGCCCTGCAGGTGCCCGCTCTGGAGCCTGTTTAATGATTGGTGGCTCCAGTGAAGATTTTGAAAAAATAAAAGATTTGGCAAAAGCTGCAGGAGCTCCTGGGGCTTATCAGCACCTGGGTGCTCAAGGCTCTGGCCATTTAGCTAAAATGGTCCATAATGCAATTGAATATGGAATGATGGAGTCTTTAGGAGAGGGTTTAGCAATATTAAAACACTCAGAGTTTAAATATGATTTCTCCAGGCTTTTAGATCTTTATAACCATAAATCAGTAATTGAATCAAGGCTGGTTGGTTGGGCCAAAGAAGCTTTTGATGAAGACCCAAATTTATCTGATATATCTTCAATAATTGGTTCTGGTGGTGCAGGGAAGGAAAGGATTAAAGCAGAAGGGGATTGGACTATCGAGCTTGCCCAAAAGTTAGGTGTTGATGCACCTTCAATAGAAGCTTCAATGAAAGTCAGGTCAGACTCCTCAAATGTTGAAGAATCCTCTCCCAATGGATTTAGAAACAAAGTAGTGTCTGCCCTAAGGGGCAAATTTGGTGCTCATGCTGTTAAAAAATCCTAATTCGTAGTAAAATTTCTCTGTTTAAAAATTATGTCAGAAACAGCAAACTCCAATCCTATTGATAAATTTTCTCCTGAAGAAATAGAAGCTATCCTGAAGCATAGAGCAAGGCTTTTAGCTATTAGAGGTGAGGACCCTGAGAGTGTAAAATTATCAGAAGAAGAACAGTCTAAAAAATTAGCAATGGGTAGGAAAAAGTTTCATAGGGTTCACGCAAAAATGGAATTTGATGATGAACATTTTCACCAAAGAAATGAGGAGTTAATAGCTTTTGCATCAGGATTTATTAAAAATAGTGCCAACAGAAATGAAAAAAAAATAAAAGGAAATTTATCCGAGTACTTAATTTTACCAGTTAACAAAGATAATACAGGCTATTCTTTAAGAAGAAGTCTTATGCGTTACAAAGAAGGAGAAAGCGAAGGAGTAATCGTTTTGATAGAACAAATAATCATTCCAAATCCAGAATTTAAGATTATGATATCTTCTTATCTAGGTTATGGGGCATTTTATCAAAGGGGGGCCCTAGGTAAAACCCAGACTTTGTCTGTTGACTTAACTAGAGATGATCCAACTACACATACATATGAGGCTTTGAGAGAGTTCACAAGGGTAGAACGAATACTAAATGATCTGAGAAAATGATTACTTAGATCTTGCAATAAAGCATATTTGGTTCAATCCACTTTCTTTCATCTTTTTCTATCAACTCATCTGCCTCTTTTGGCCCCCAGCTGCCAGCCTGATACTTAAAGATTTTGCTTTTTGCATTAGACAAAGGATCCACAAAAGCCCATTGTGCTTCAACCTCAGATGCATCATTAAAAAAGGTCTGGTCTCCTCTTATAGCATCTGCAATTAGTCTTTCATATGGATCAGGGAAATAGTGGCTGTGTGGGTCTAGTTTGAAGCAAAACTCCATTACAGAAGGCTCCAGTTCAATTTTGTGTCCAGGTTTTTTGGTTAAGACCTCCATAATTATCCCTTCATTTGGTTGGATTCTGTAAGTTAAATAATTTGGTTCCATACCTGACTTTAAATTTTTAAAAAGCCTGTTCTCTGGAATCTTAAAAACTATAACTATTTCAGTTACAGTTTGTTTTAACTTTTTCCCTGCCCTTATATATACTGGTACATTTCTAAACCTGTCATTTTCAATAAAGGCCTTAAATGCATAAAAAGTGTCTGTTTGGGAATTTGCTTCAACATTTTCCTCATTTAGATATCCCTCATATTGTCCAAAAACAACTTCTTCAGGCAAAGGTTTTAAAGCTTGCAAGATTTTTAACCTCTCTTGTGTCACAGCCTGGTTACTAAACTGGCTTGGAGCATCCATTGTGGCAAAAGCCAGCATTTGCAGCTGGTGGTTTTGTCCAACATCCTTTAGAGCCCCAACTTTGTCATAGTATCCCCCCCGCCTTCCTATCCCAAAATCCTCTGCAGCAGTAATCTGGATATGGTCTATATAATCTTTGTTAATTAAAGGTTCAAAAATCCCATTTCCAAACCTGAAAGTTAAAATATTTTGTAAAGTCTCTTTCCCTAAATAATGGTCTAACCTGTAAATCTGGTCTTCATTAAAATATTTTAGTAAAAGAGAGTTTAATTTTTTGGCAGACTCCAGATCACTTCCAATTGGTTTTTCAATCATTAACCTTACATAGCCACTTTCTTGTTTGTTTAGGTCAAACTTTTGCACATTCTCAAAAATATCTGCATAAAGGTCTGGGTATGTTGCCAAATAAAAGATCCTGTTCTCACAAGGATGCCCATGTCCTGATAATTCATCTAAATAATCTTTAAGCTTTTGGTAAAACTTGGAATCATCTAAATTCCCATTAACATAATGTAGCCTTTGGCAAAGGTCATTAAATACTTCCTCTTTTATTTCATGCTGGTGGTGGATATTTTCTGTATTTAAAACTTTCTTAAAATATTCTTTAAATTCCTCACTGCTCATTTCCTTCCTGGCTGTGCCAATAATTGTCATGCCCGGAGGTAAAAGCCCTTTTTCAGCCATGTCATAAAGTGCTGGAATAAGCTTAATTTGAGCTAAATTAGAAGTAATCCCAAAAATTATTAATGCAAAAGAGTCCATGAAGACTATTATAGCTATTGCCAAAAAAACTACAAATATGTCAAACTATTTTTGTGAGATTTAACTACTCTAATTCCCAGACTGATCCAAAAGACATAGAAAAAACTGCCAAAAAGTTAAAAGATTACATTAAGTTTTTAAATAAAGTCGTAGAAGACAATGAGTATTCAAAAGATGAAGCCTCAATCATTCTGCCCTTTGATGATAACCTCCATGAAGAAATAAAAAGGTTGGTGTCTGTAAAATGTAATGACAGCCTAAAATATATAATTGATATAGGGATTGGAGGCTCAAATCTTGGTACAAAAGCAATTTATGACTCACTTTTAGGATTCTCAGACATTTTAGAACCAGACAGGTTCCCTAAAATTATTTTTGCAGATACAGTAGACCCTGAGTTTTTAGAAAAAATTGGAAATTTTTTAAGAAGTATTTCATCTGGTAACGAAATCTTAATTAATGCTATCTCAAAATCTGGTACTACCACAGAAACAATAACAAACTTAGAAATAATTTTAGAAAATCTAAACATAGAAAATAAATTCTCAAGGTTAGTTTTAACAACAGATGCAGGTTCAAAACTTGATGCTAGAGCCAAAGAGTTAGGGATCACTACCCTAAATATCCCTAAAACAGTTGGGGGCAGGTTTAGTGTTTTCTCCTCAGTAGGGCTCTTCCCACTTTTAGCCTCTGGAATAAACATAGACTTTTTATTAGATGGAGCCAGAAATATTATTCACAGGTCATTAAATGATGATACCCTCTCTAATCCTTCATTAATCTCAGCAATTATTCTCTACCATCAGCTGCAGAATGGAAAAATAATTTGTGATAACTTTTTCTTTCACCCTGAAATGGAATCAATTGGAAAATGGTACAGACAATTAATGGGTGAAAGCTTAGGTAAAGAAAAAGATTTAAAAGGGAGAACTGTAAACTCTGGTATTACCCCAACAGTTTCTTTGGGGTCAACAGACCTTCACTCAATGGCCCAGCTCTATTTTGGTGGTCCCAAAGACAAAGTTACAACCTTTGTCTATACTTCCCAGATTAATGGAAATCCCACTCTACCTCTAGATGGAGAATTTCAAAATCTTGTAGATGGAATCTCAGGTAAATCTGCATATGAGCTCATGTCTGCAATTTATATGGGAGTAAAACAAACTTATATAAAGCGGGAAATCCCTTTTATGGAAGTTATCCTGGAAGATATCTCTGAAAAATCTTTAGGCCAATACCTCCAGTTTAAAATGATAGAGATGATGTATCTGGGAAAACTTTTAAATCTAAATACCTTTGACCAGCCAAATGTAGAAGAGTATAAAATTGAAACTAAAAAAATCTTAAATTCTTCAATGTAAGATATCTTACTGCAATTTTTATGCTATAGGATTATAATTTTCAAAAAATCAGGAGGGTTGAATATGGAAGGCAAAGATGGAGAGTATAACGATGGGAGAATTAAAAATTGTCTAACCTTACCTGGCGAAAAACTTCTGATAGCCAAAAGGCAGCATTGGTTTGTAATAATGGTCCCTTTGGTAATTTCAATAATACTAAATTTTGGATTAATAGCTATAGTTTCCTTTCTTTTTCTTATCTTTTTAAACTCAGTTGAGCTTTTAATCGCTGCAAGTCTTTTGATTTCATCTATTTTTCTAACTGGTATAACAAAATTAATAGTAGATTGGTTTAACCATGTGTATGTTGTTACTAATAGAAAAATCTTAGAAGTAAATTATGCACCCCTATTCTCTGACGCATTAAGTGATTTATTACTTGATCAGGTTAGGACAATTGAAGTGGATATTAAAAAAGATAATATATTAAATCAACTATTTGACATGGGTGATATCATTATCTCTTTTGATAGGCCATCAAAAGATAAGGTATTTGTTTTATCAAATATAAACAAACCAAGAGAATCAGGAATTTTTTTGGGAGATCAACTTGAGTCTGTTATGGAAAGTTCACCTGCAGGGTTTCAGAATAGTAAAAGTGATCACCCTTCAAAATTTACCCAGGATTATGTAGAGGAAAAATATATTGATGAAACTAAATACAGGAGGGTTTAGATATGCAGGATATCAGATTAATTTTATTGACAATTTTTTTAATTCTTAATTTTTTAATTCTGGGATTTAATATCTTTTACAGGACTCAGGTTTTAAAATCTACTTATGAATTTGGAGCAATAATGCCTGGAGCTGTTAAAAGATTGTTATTAGCCAATATTCTACTGGTCATTTTAGGAATTATTTTTACAGCAATTTTCTTAATTAATGAATTGATATTCAGATTATTTAACTAAAAATCCCCTGAAAGCTCAAATATAATAAAAGCTGACAGGGAGATAAAAAGGTTTATTAGTGATATCCACTTCTGCAAAGGATTAGTAAGCCCTGCAAAAAGGTCAACAGAAATAATCACAAAAATTGCAATCCCTACTGGTACAACAATCAAATCCTTAAAAATTGGCAGGAATACAAGCATTAAAATTCCTGCAATGACAAAAATTACCCTGACTATATCCCCATAGTAGTGGGGAATTTTTTTATGCTTTTCCTCATCATCTGTTGGAAACATTTTTATTACTCTCCTCCTTTTGCTTCACCTAATTTTTCAAGCTTACTTACAAGTTCCCTGTGTTCAAGCCCGCTAATATCAATTTTACTTTGTTTAACAGCAATCAGTCCCTGGATAATCCTTCTGGCCCTGACTGCATCCTTAGTCTTTAAGTTATCAACCTTAATATAAATTGGGTTTCTAACATTGCTTGAGTCTATTATCTCCAGTGTAGACAAAAAAGGGGTTGTTTGTACAGTCACATCTGTTATATCCCCAATTAAAACACTCCTGACGTGTTCAGTACCCATAAAAGTTTTACTGATTATGCTGACTTTATTCTCATCAATACACAAACAATCTGGAAAAAGATCAAAAGGGAAAACTGTTTTAACCCTGAAAAGCACATCCTGGGACCTTTCAACCAGCCCCTCCAGCTTCTCAAATTGTTTTTTCTGCTCCTCCTCGCTCTTTATTTCTTCTTTAGCTTCTCTAATCTGACTTTGGGTAAACTCACCATCAAAAACAATCTGTCCTTTAGTTATTGGCATAAGCTAATTATACAAAAAATTTAGATGAGGGGATAGCTTCTTAAATTAATTTTTTACTTCTTAAGTCTTTGTAGAAAGAGTATCTTTCACTTATTAGCCCACCCAGCCCAAAAATTATTGCAAAAAGTCCTGCTACCCAGCCTAAGACTGGGATTGTAACCAGCGCTGCATAAATTATTAAGCCCACCACCAAAGCCCAAATAAGTGAAGTAGACTTGCCGCTTATTGAAAATACTTTTTGACCTATAACCACTGCAATAATAATTTTTGAAAAGTAAATTAAAATTAAATATGAGGCAAGCAGTATAAAGGCTAAGGGGATACCCACTACAGTTAAAAGCAGGATTATAAATAAAATTGGAGTCAAAATTAAAGAGATAAGTCCAACTAAAAAAGAATTCCCAGGTTTTTTAACAACTAAATCTACAGTCTTTTGGGTATAAATTGGTGCAAATTTAATAAGCAAAAACCCAATTATTAATGCAGAGATTAAAGTTATTATTTTATAAACTGCATAAAGCCCTACAAAAAACTTAGCAATGTCTTCACCAGCCCGCCTGTTTGGGGCTTCTGATGGTGTAAACTTATTTGTTTTTCCTGAAAGCTGTGCACCTTGTTCAACTCTACCGTCATTTTGGCTCCAGTAATTTATATCACCCAATATTTGAGCTGAGGAAGCAATTGTCAGCTGTTCAACCCCTGCATAAACTGTTTTGCCAATTTTATTTCCAATAATTAAATTACCTGCACCTGCTGTTAAGTCCCCTCCAATTTCTGAGTAAACGTTTAAATCTCCAGCGCCTGAAACTACATTGCCTGTGATTTTAGCTGTATCTGCTAAATTTACAGATCCTCCTGTAGCAGTTAAGTTTCTGCCAATAACCCCTGTTACAATTATCTCTCCCCCTGCAGCCCTGACATTTCCGGCAATATTTCCTCTTACCTGAACACTACCCCCTGCTACCAATAAATCACCATTGATAGTCCCATCTACAATAACCTTTCCTCCAGCCACATATGCATCGCCATTGACTGTTCCTGAAACTGTGACTGCTTCTCCTGCCCCAAAATAATCTGAATTTATAACTTTGTCTCTTTCTAAAATGATATTTTCCCCTGATTGAAGCTGGTCAAATGCAAGTAAGGTAGCTGGAACAAATAAAACTGACAGAAGCAGTAGTATTAAAAATACAGTCTTTTTAAACATACCTTTATCATAGTATATTATACTAGTAAAAAGTAAGAAAGAGTTATGAATGTTGAAGATGTTTTGAAATATGGAGATCTTACCCTTCTTAAATCACTTGAAGGGTTAAAAAATAAAGATCAGGAAAAAAAAGGTGCCTGTGGTGTCTGGTCAATAAAAGATGTCCTATCACACCTTACATCCTATGAAATAATGCTCTCAGATTTATTGGGCACTTTTTTAAATATTAAAGAACAATCTCCAACCTTGGATCTTCTGCAAAGCAGTGGGGGAGAATTTAATGATATTGAGGTAGGCAAAAGAGCAAACAAACCTTTTAGTGAGATTTTAAAAGAATATAAAAAAGCTCACTCCCAAGTTATGAAAAGAGCTAAACAGATTCCTGAAAAGATGTTATCAAAAAATGGGGCAATTCCCGGGTATGGAGATTACTATAGTTTAGAAGACTATATAGTATATAGAAATTATGGTCATAAAAGGGAACATTGTGCTCAAATTGTGGTCTTTAGGGATAATCTAAATTCTTAGAGTTCAGCAAAACCGCCAGAGTCTTTAATAGTTGCTTCAATCTGTTTTAAATTTTGTTTAATAACGCTTTTTTCCTGGGTTAAGTTTGATTTAAGGATCCCGCTGCAGTACATCTTCCACTCTTTTTCAGTTAATTTCTCTGCCTGGTCCAATACTTTAGCCCCGCCCCGGAGCCTGATGACTTTAACAACAACTTTATGCCAAGCTTCTCTTTGCTTTTGTTTCTTAGGATTAACTGGTATTCTCACAAGTCCTCCTAAACTTGCCAAAATCTTTTTTATGAGCAGACAGACAGAATAAATGAAGATTTCTAATTGCTAAGTATATCAGGTTTTAGGGTTAAATACAAATACTTGCACACTTTTATCTAAAAAGTATAATACCAGTATGGCAGAGGATAAATTCCTAATTGAAGACATAAAAAAAGGTAATGGGGATGAAGTTCAAAGCGGAGATTATGTAATCATTCATTACAGTGGAACTCTAAAAGATGGAACAAAATTTGATTCATCTTATGAGCGGGGCTCCCCATTTAAAACAAGGATTGGAGTAGGGGCTGTGATAGATGGCTGGGACATGGGGGTTTTGGGGATGAAAGTTGGAGGCAAAAGAAAATTAATTATACCTGGAAAGCTTGCTTATGGAGACTCAGGAATCCCTGATGTTATCCCCCCAAATGCTACCTTGATATTTGAAGTAGAGTTACTGGGAATAGAATAGCTAATTAAACTCTACTTTAAACTGATCTCCCTCTTTTATTTCTTTATCCAAAGCATTTTGATCTAATTGACCATTTAAGAAAAATTTCAAACTCTGTGAAGCTGTATTACAAAAAGTCTGTCCTGTGCCAGTATATAAACACTCTTTAGTAACTTTCATGGGAGAGGGGAGTGTATCAAAAAAATTCTGCCAGGTAACCCCTGACTTTTTAACATGAACAATGCTTGGATCATCTGCAGTAAGAAAAACATCCTCAGACCTGTTGTGATACTTAGAATCTGTAAAAATTCTTTTTGTCCCATTTGTAGTTATAGAAAAAGTAGCTGTGAAATTTACATCCTGATCTTGGTTTGGTTGAGAACTCTGGATAATTTGTGATTCTGAAGTTTGTTCTTGTTTAGTATTTTTGTAAGTGAGCGACCGACCATTCCACTTGATCCAACAAGAAGAATTTGATCGTCTTTTTCAGAAATGGTTTCAAGAATGTCAAAAATGGCTTTCGCGGTTGGATGGTCGAAAGGTGAGTTTAATCTTAATCCATCAACGTCTTTTTGTGGTGGGATATGATTGATTAAATCAGATGTTTTAGACAAGAGATTTTGGGGAAGTGGAAGTTGAATCATAATTCCATGGATAGATGGGTCTTGGGCTTTTTTGGTGATATACGAGGCAATTTCCTGGAAGGTGGCATCTTTTGTAAAATGCTTGAGGATAAAATCTGCATTTATTCGTTTGGCTGCTTTGAGCTTAAGGCCTGAATATAACAAACTGGCTGGGTTATCGCCCACTAAGATTGAAACCATTTTAGGAGTCATTTGATAGTTTCTTTGTAATTCTTCTGTTCCTAGTTGAATAATTTCTTCTTCGGTTTTTGCCCAGGTTGCACCGCTAAAAATCTTTGGTTTTGACATAATTTTGTGTGTTTATTATAGCGTTTGTGGGCTGAAAAAATAAGTCCCTGGCAAAAAGTGTTTGTAACGTTTGACCAGGGACAAAAATGCTGATTTCTTATTTGATTTTTTTAGGGTTTACCAGGAACTTCGTGACACGCGCGACACCTGGCTTCATATAATTCATCAGCGCCAACTAAAATAATCGGGTCAGTGTATTTGGCCGGCAGTCCATTTACAAGTCTTTGGGTGCGATTGGCATTTTCACCACACTCGACACAAATTGCGGTAAGTGCAATGTCCTCATCAGCCATTACGATCAGGGTTGGCATAGGGTGAAAGGGTTCAGCACGAAAATCTGTATCCAAACCACCAACGATGACTGTGATGCCTTGTTCGTTCAGCTCTTGGGCAACATCAATCAAGGAATCATCAAAGAATTGACCTTCATCAATCACTACAACATCCACAGATTTGTCAAGATAATCTTTGATTTCACGGGGAGAGTGAATCAGAATTGCATCTAATTTCTCTCCATTGTGTGAGGCAATCAATTTTTGTCCGTAACGAATGTCTGTAGTGTGATTAAAAGTTAGCACTTTTTTTCTCGCCCAACGAGACCTTTCAGCCAAGCGAATCAATTCACTTGATTTACCGCTAAACATACAACCATGCACAACAATTAATTTTCCAAGGTGCTTTGACAAGAAACTTTACTCCTTTTTTACTATTTCCCGGACAGAATTTTTCGAACAACTGTTTGAACTTCTTTTGCGACTAAACCCGCTGGTTGTTCACCGTTAATGATATACCAATTTAAATTTCCCCAATGATCCTCGGCCATTTGACGGTATCCCGTGATTACTCGTTCAAAATATTCAACTTTTTCATCATCATATGGATCACCATTAGTTCCTCCTAGATTCAAGCGCTTGATTGAAGTATCAAGAGAAATATCAAGAAGGATAACACCATTGGGACGGCTTTCATTAACCACTATATTTGCAATTTGCTCAATGGCAGATAAATTGGCATGTTCACCATAGCCTTGGTAAGCGGCAGTTGATGGATAACTGCGATCAGAGAGAACGTTAATTCCATTTCTTAGAGGAGTAAAAATTGCTTTGGGAATAGAAAGATGACGAGCGGCAAAAAAGAAAGCAACCTGATGATCGGCATTTACTGCGCCTTCGTGTTTTAGGTGAAAGACAAGTTCACGAATTGATTCTGCTTCTGGAATTCCACCTGGCTCACGCGTTGAAACTACTTGTATACCTTGGGCATCCAGGGCAGAGTGGGTAAATTTAATTTGTGTAGATTTTCCACTTCCACCAACTCCTTCAAAATCAATCCATTTGCCTCTCTCGACCATTGCATGGATTATGTTAAAAAAAATTCTTTTGGTCAAGAAAGAAAAAAGGGGTAAACACTTTGAATGATAGTCTCGCAAAGTATTTACCCCTAGTTTGATTTTTTTATTGTTTTGGCCGTTTAAACATAAAAGCAAGTGAGTTGGGCCATGACTTTCCTTCTTGAAGGCCCTTTACCACTTCTGACATGGAAAGTGTAAGCCCGGTCACATATGCCCCGCACATTTCCCAGCCTTCTTCTCCAAGCTGGAAAAGTGCCTCGGCTTTGTTGTTAAACATCCGCGGCGAATTCCAAAGACCACCTTCTTTAGGCGTCTGAAAAGATATCTCATCTCCTGCGAATTTCTCAGGTGTATAAAGATGTAGCTGTCCGTATTCCCATTTCTGACTTGACATTGCACAATCCTTTTTGTTTAAACTTCCGAAATTACGACGATTGGACGTTTGAAAGAATAGCTTTCAATAAAGATGCTAAACCCGGGAGGGACGGTCCGGTTAGAGCACATCTCCCATCCTTCTAAACCCAGTACATTTAGCGCAGCTTGATAGGACGGGTATTGTGTTCTCTGATCAGTACGAAATTCCACAAAATTGACGTGTTGAACTACCAAACCTTGTCCCTTGGATGATTTAGCAATTGTAACGTCCAATTGAGCATATTCCCATTGTTTTATATCAGACACGTCTACTCTCCTTTATGAGATGAATAGGTATATTTTAACACAATAAAGGATACGAGTCAATTTTTGAATTATGTGGTATATTGACAGTTATACTCCTCTTATTACACGAATTTGTAAGAGATTATATATTCAACAAACTCATGTATGTTGAATACAAGCGTTTTTTTGAACATTAAAAGGAGAAAAATAAATGTGGCAATATCTTGAGCTTTTGGCAGACATTCTTGATAATGGCACTGTCAAAACAGATAGAACAGGAGTTGGGACGAAATCTGTATTTGGTAGACAGCTTCGTTTTGATCTTTCGGCTGGCTTTCCGCTTGTGACAACTAAACGGGTGTACACAAAAGGAATCGTCACGGAGCTTTTGTGGTTTATTTCTGGATCAACCAATATACGCTACCTCGCTCAGAATAATGTGAATATCTGGAATGAGTGGCCGCTTAACCACCTGCTTTCAAATTTTGGGACTGATCGAGGATCATTAAGTCCTGATGAGTGGCAGCATTGCTTAGCTCTTTATACCGATCTGATTCGGGAAGATGAGGATTTTGCGAAAAAGTGGGGTGAGCTTGGTCCTGTATATGGATATCAATGGCGCCATTGGCAAGTACCAGGTGGAAGTGAGATTGATCAGCTTGATAATGTTTTGAGAGAAATCAAAAATAATCCTTCGTCGAGAAGGCTGATTGTGATGACCTGGAATCCGGCTGATATTGAAAAGATGAAAGTGTCAGGTCTTCCACCTTGTCATATGTGTTTTCAATTTGATGTTACTGAGGAGAGACTCTCTTGTCAGATGTACATAAGGTCTTGGGATGTATTTTTGGGAGGACCGTTTAACATTGCCTCGTATGCCCTTTTGACTTTGATGGTTGCCCATGTCACTGGCCTTAATCCGGGAGATCTGGTAATTACCTCTGGGGATACACATTTGTATTTAAATCACCTGGAGAAGGCAAGGCGGCAATTGACCAGAACTCCAAGAGAGTTACCTACTTTGCGGTTCACTCGACAAGTTACCAGTCTTTATGATTTTAAACCAGGGGACATTGAAATCACTGGCTATGATCCACACCCAGCTATAAAAGCGGAGATTGCAATATGAAAATATCCATGGTTGCTGCTGTTTCAGAAAACGGCGTGATTGGGTGTGAGGGAAAAATACCCTGGTCACTCCCTGTTGATCTGGCTCGTTTTCGTGTGCTTACCTTTAACCATCATATTTTGATGGGACGGGCAACTTATGAATCAATTGGCAGGCCACTTCCTGGAAGAGTCAATCTTGTTCTCTCAAGAAGGTTGGACTATCTAGCAAGTGGTTGTTTGGTTGTTCCGTCGTTTGACGATGCCATTCGTCTTGCGCAATTTGGACATGAATCTGAGCTTATGATTATTGGCGGAGCAAGGGTTTATGAACAAGGGCTCTTGTTTGCAAGACAGATCTACCTAACACGCGTTCACGCGGAATTTGAAGGGGA
>Ga0075615_102_pt1 | contig 34510 bp, 33 predicted proteins | sample RifGroA1_FD_68369 | JGI IMG/M metagenome (GOLD analysis project Ga0075615, IMG submission 68369) | Microgenomates (Daviesbacteria) bacterium GW2011_GWA1_36_8
AAATTGGTAAGCGCGAATGTCTTTATGAAAGAGGAGTTTCTGCATATCCTGAAAAAGACCTTGCGAAATGTCATGGGAGACTTAAGGAAGAATTACAAACTGAAATAATAAAGAAACTTCATAGTTATGTTTTGACGAATGTTGGAGATATAAATAGAAGTTTGGGTTGAATTTGAATTTTAGTATAATAATCCTTATATAGTGAATATCTTTTTGTTTTAGATGGTTGGTTGCGGTTTGGAGACGTGCTGTCTTGATTTACCTGAACTTTTTAAGCATCACGGATACAATACTAACTCTTGATAAATTAAGCTTAATCTGCTAAAATTTGCCTGTAAGTTAAAGGAATTACTTTTTTCCACCAAAGTTTTTCCAATTAGACCCCACTTCGCCAAGGCTTCGTGGGGCAAGGAAGGATGGAACTTAGATGCCTTTAGATCCTAAAGTAAAACAAAATATTATTGACCAGTTTGCCACCCACAAGGGTGATACAGGCTCTCCAGAAGTACAAGCAGCACTCTTATCTGAGGCGATTAAAAATCTAACCACTCATTTAAAAGAGCACACCCATGATATCCATTCCAGAAGAGGGCTTTTATCAATGGTTAATAAGAGACGCCGTTTACTACAGTATCTTTTGAAAAAAGATAACGATCGATATAAAGGAGTTATTGATAAACTTGGACTGAGTAGGTAAACGACGCTCTTGCGAGTACTTCGCTATTATTGAAATAGTTTTTTCAATAAAGGCTGCGTACTCTTAAGAGACGCCGTTTACTGCAGTATCTTTTAAAAAAAGATAATGATAGGTATAAGGGAGTTATAGACAAGCTATGGCTTTCGCGATAACTCCCTTGCGATAGTTCCACTGCTTCGCAGTGTAGTAACTATCTAAAAGGTGTGATTGATAAATTAGGTTTAAGCAGATAGTTTTGGTATAATAAGGAAGGTAGGGTTGGAGATTGTAAATTGAAGTTAATTTATAAAAATTGACTCCAGTTACCCAGTTTCCAAACAATTCCTCCATATTTAAAATTTAAATAAATTTTATGAATAAAGTAGTAATAAAAGAGATGGATCTTAACGGGTCCAAATTAAAACTTGAAACAGGCAGGCTTGCATTGCAGGCTGATTCTTCAGTGCTGGCAAGCTGGGGTGAGACTGTAGTTTTAGCAACAGTTTCTACAAAACCACTTGCTTTGGATATAGGGTATTTTCCACTTTCTTGCGAATATGCTGAGAAATATTATGCAGGGGGAAGGATTACCACCCAAAAGTTTATTAAAAGAGAGTCAAGGCCTTCTGAAAAAGCTGTTTTATCAGGCAGGGCAATTGACAGGGCAATTAGGCCTCTTTTCCCTAAAGATTTTAAGAATGAAGTTCAGGTTATTATCACTGTTTTATCATTTGACGGCACCCATGACCCTGCAATTTTAGGCTTTATTGGAGCATCTGCAGCACTTTGTATTTCAACTGTTCCATTTTTAGGACCAATAGGTATTACCAGGATTGGTGCGAGAAATGGGGATGTCGAGGTAAACCCAACTATTGAAGAGATTGAGCATTTAGACATGATTTTGGATGTAGCTTCCACTTCTGAAAAGGTGGTGATGATTGAGGCTGAGGGTAAAGAGATCGCTGAAGATAAGTGTTTCCAATATATTAAAAAAGCTTTTGAGGAAGCCCAAACCCAGATTGATTTTATAAATGATTTTGTCAAAGAAGGCGCAAAGCAAAAACAGGAATTTGTTCCAATTGCAGATCAAGTCGAAGGTCCTCTTCTTGAAGAAGTTAAAATTGACATCAAAAAGGAAATTGAAGATGCACTTTTTTCTGAAAACTCAACCTGGCATGAAGCAACAGGTGACTTAATCAAAGCAGATATAGCTACTAAGTATGCAGAAAACGAGATAACCCCAATCCAGATTTCAGCCATCTTTGACAAAATTGCCAAAGAGTTAATGAATGATTTTGTCTTAAACAAAGGGAAAAGGGTTGACTCCCGAGGTATGGAAGAAGTCAGGGAGATTTCTGCAGAGATTGATATTTTACCCAGGACCCATGGGTCTGCAATTTTTAACAGAGGAGGAACCCAGGTTTTATCTATTGCAACACTGGGACCTTTGTCAGTTTCCCAAACTCTGGAGGGTATGGAAGGTGAGAGTACTAAAAAGTTTATGCATCACTACAACATGGGCATAAACCCATTTTCTACAGGTGAGGTCAAAAGAATTACAGGCCCATCAAGAAGGGACATAGGACATGGTAATCTGGTAGAAAAATCCATAAGGCCTGTTTTACCTTCAGATGAAGCTTTCCCTTATGCAATTAGGGTTGTATCTGAGGTAATGGGAGCAAATGCTTCTACATCCCAGGCTTCTGTTTCTGCTTCAACTTTGGCACTTTTGGATGCAGGGGTCCCAATTGAGCCTGTTGCAGGTATTGCCATGGGGCTTTTATCTAATGGTGACAAGTTTCAGGTTATAACAGATATGCAGGCTGTGGAAGATTTTTATGGGGAGATGGATTTTAAGATTGCAGGGACAAAAAATGGAATTACCGGGATCCAGATGGATACTAAGCTTACAGGGCTTAATTTTGAAATGATTGAAGAAGCTTTAAGACAAGGTAAGCTGGCAAGAGAACACATTTTAGGAAAGATGGCTGAGGTTGCACCAAAAGAGGTGGAACTTTCTAAATATGCTCCAAAGATTGAAGTAACCCATATTAAACCTGAGGAGATTGGGATGCTGATTGGACCGGGAGGTAAAAATATTAATGCAATTATTGCTAAGACTGGTGCCCAAATAGATATTGAGGATGATGGGACTGTAATGATCTCTTCTATGGATGATGGAGCTATAAAAGCTGCAATAGAGGCTGTTGAGGGAATGTTTAAAAAGGTTAACGTGGGTGAGGAGTATGATGGTAAAGTTGTCAGACTTGCTCCATTTGGAGCATTTGTGGAGATTTTACCTGGAAAAGACGGGTTGGTGCATGTATCCCAGATGGCTCCAGGTAGAGTTGAGAAGCCAGAAGACATTGTGTCTGAAGGACAAGAAGTGCATGTGAGGGTAACTGATGTAGATTCAGCGGGAAAGATTGCCTTATCAATGCTTTTTGGGGCAGATATAAAACCTGAGAGTGAAGGAAGGCCAAGAGGTGGAGGTGGCGGAGGTTTTAGAAGTGGCTCGCCTCGCTTCACGGGTGGAGCGGGTGGAGATAGACCAAGATTTGACAGAGGTGGTGGAAGACCAAGTGGTGGCGGCCTGCCTGCCGGCAGGCAGGGTTTTAGAGAAAAAAGAGATTTTACCAGAAGCGGCGGTGGTGCCAGACGTGATTTTGGCGGCGGACGCGGAGGTAATAGGGGCGGACGCGGCGGCGGTTTTAATCGATGATTAAATTTGTTAAAAGTAAATATATTCTTTTAACTATTCTAATTTTTTTCCTTTTAGCAATTTCAGTACCGGCAGTAATTTTTACAAAGGGATATTATGAGGGGTTTTTGTTATCCAATAAAGAGAGTAGTAAAGTAAAAGTTGAAACAGTAGACAGTAAGGTAAAAATTAATTTTGAAGTATTGGGGGAGGATAGAGCAAATTTTGAGAAGTTTTCCCAGAATTTGGGAGTAAGTAGTGGGTATTTAGATGGGATAGAGCTTGAGCTGGATAATGAAAGCATAGGAAAGGTAAGTGAAATTACACCAATTGAGGCAAATTTAGAAGTTTCTGATAGGGCATTAAAATTTTCCAGTAAATCTGCAAAAAGCTTAAAATCAGCTTTGTCTAAAAGTGATTATAGATTAGCCAGCGGGTCAGGAGTTTTTGAAATGAATGTTAATTCAGGAAGTGATTTTAAGATAAATATAAAAGAACCAAAAGAAGTTTTGGAATATGCAACCTCAAGCGGAGAGCTTACATTATCATCAAAAATAAATCCATGGTTTCAAACCTTACAAAGAGTAGATAGAATATATATAGAGGTAAAGGGGAAGGCCCTTAATGGAGAGATTGTTTTGAACTAATAATCAAGAAACAAGAGACAAGATACAAATTATTTATATCTTGGTAATTGTAACTTGTAACTTAATTTATATGGATGCTGCCCAAACACAAGTTCAACAAGCACAAATAATTGAGAAACTGAAACAAAAGTTAGCTGGAGTTAAATTACCTCCTGATGTTTCAGAGAAGCTGGCAGATGAGCTTATGAGGGTTGAACTTGTTTTTAAAACAAAAGATTTTAACCCTGAGCTTGACAGGCAGATTAATTATATTAATTTTGTCTGTGACCTTCCATGGGATAAGGCAGGGCAGGACATTTTAGACTTAAAAAGAGCTAAGATGTTATTGGATAAAAACCATCATGGTTTAGAACCTATAAAAGATAGGATTTTGGAGTATTTATCTATCCTTATTTTAAATAAATCTAAGGGATTAATACCAAAGCAGCCAATTTTAGCATTTGTAGGTTTAGTTGGGTCTGGAAAAACCTCTCTGGCTTTTTCAATTGCAGAGAGTTTGGGCAGGCCAATTATCAGGATTCCATTTGGAGGATTGGGATCTGCTTTGCAGCTAAGGGGTGAATCAAGGGTTAAATCTGAGGCAGAACCAGGGCTTATTGTAAGGGCACTTAAAAGAGCCCAGGTTAAAAACCCTGTGATACTTTTAGATGAGCTTGATAGAGTGACAGAGAATGCCAGGGCTGATATTATGGGAGTTCTGGTAGAGCTTTTGGATCCTGAACAAAACATGGCCTTTTTAGACCACTATGTGGGGTTTCCATTTGACCTGTCCCAGGTTTTGTTTGTAGCAACTGCAAATAACACAGGCAATATTGCTACAGCTGTTTTAGACAGGCTTGAGCTTATTGAGATGCCATTTTATACTGATGAGCAAAAGCTGGTGATAGGGCGGGATTATCTTTTGCCTGAGGCACTGCAGAGTGCTGGACTTGATCCAAAGCTAATTACTATTGCCCCTGATGTGTGGCCAAATATTGTCAGGCCTTTGGGGTTTGATGGAGGGATCAGGAGTTTAAAGAGAAATATAGTGTCAATGGTTGGTAAGATTGCCAGGATGGTAGTTGAGGGAAACAAAGGACCCTATATTATTAATAGTCAGAATTTGAACCAGTTTATGAGTATATAAATTCGAAGCACTAAGCACGAAATACGAAACAATAAGATTAAATGATTTAATGTTTAAATTTTAAACATTTGGATTTAGAATTTGTTTCGAATTTCGGATTTTATAAGATATGGATTTTAGAAAACCTTTTAAATCACAGCAAAAAAGCAGCGGAACACCGCTTAAATTAATCCCTTTGGGGGGGTCAGGCAACATAACTAAAAATATGTTTGTTTATGAGTACAAAGATGATATTGTGATTGTAGATTGTGGTGTGTCATTTCCTGATGAGGAGATGATGGGTGTGGATTTGGTCATTCCAAATATTTCATACCTTAGGGATAAGATACACAAGATTAGGGCAATTATTATTACACATGCCCATGATGACCATTATGGTGGGCTGCCATTTTTGTGGAATGAGTTAAAAGCTCCAATTTATTCCCAAAAATTAACAGTTGGGTTTATTAAAAATAAATTTAGGGAGCAGAATTTGCCAATGGACCAGATAAAGGTAGTGGATTTAAGTACCAAATTAAAGTTTGGCAATTTTGATGTGTCTTTTTATGGGGTTTCACACTCAGTGCCTGATTCAACTGGTATTGTATTAAAGACTCCAGTTGGTACTTTAATCCACCAGGCTGATTTTAAGATTGACTGGACACCTGTGAATGGACAAAAAACTGATGTTGGGGAGGTGGCCAGGCTTGGAAATGAGGGTGTAGTTTTATTGTCTATGGATAGCTTAAGGAGTGAAAAAGCTGGGTATACCCAATCTGAAATGATGATTGAGTCTACTTTTGAGGCTATTGAGAAGGACTGCAAGGGTAAGCTTTTAATTACCGTGATTACATCAAACATTACCAGGATCCAACAGGCTTTGAATGTAGCTTTAAAGTCCGGCAGAAAAGTAGCAGTGGTAGGAAGAAGTATGGAAAATAATTTTCAAGTAGCCCGTGATTTGGGGTATCTTAATATCCCCCCTAATTTAATAATTGCACCTGATGAAATAAAAAGGTTTGCTGATGAAAAATTGATGATAATTATTGCAGGGTCTTTGGGACAGCCAGGGTCTGCACTCTCCAGAGCTGCACATGGTGACCATAAATTTATTTCCATAAAAAAAAGTGACACTGTGGTGTTTTCAGCTGACCCAATGCCTTCTGCTGAGGTTTCCCAAGCTTCATTAATTAATGAGATAGCAAAGATTGGGTGCTCTGTTTATGCCTCTAATACCACACCTGAACTGCATGTTAGCGGGCATGCAGCAGCTGAGGAGATAAAACTGATGATAGAGCTTGCCAGGCCTAAGTATTTAATGCCAATGGGTGGAGAGTATAGGCATATGAGGACTTTTGCCAAACTGGCAAAGGGTTTAGGGTATAAAGAAAACCAGATTTTAATTCCGGGGGAGGGTGAGTATTTAGAGATTTATCCTGACAGAGTGAATGTAGCGGGTAAGGTTGATACTACAAATGTGTATGTTGATGGGCTTGGAGTTGGGGATGTGGGGGATATAATTTTGCGGGATAGACAGCAGATGAGCGCTGAGGGAATAGTTTTAGTGATGGTGCCAATTGACAGGACCAGTGGAAAGGTAATAAAAGAGCCTGATATTATTTCAAGGGGATTTATTTTTGGTGAGGGATGGGAGGATGTAATAGAGGCAGGAAAAGAGATTACCAAAAGTGCACTTAAAGATACTTTGACTATACCTATTGATCACAGATATGTCAGACATGAGATTCAAAAGAGTTTAGAGAAGTTTTTTTATGAGGAGACAGGAAGAAGACCTTTGATTTTGACTAATATTGTTGAGGTTTAGTTCAACCTATAGTTTGGTTTTAGTGTGATATAATAATCATGATTAGAATTTCAAATTGTTTGCAAAGCAAATTTTCTAAAAGAAAAACCAAATTAAAAATTTCAAATTAAATACATGCCCAGACGCAAGTCCATATATTCCATGCCCAAGCTTAAATTGAAACAGAAAACTATTATTTCTGTGGGCTCAATGATTTCTTTTGTTTTAGCACTGTTGTCAGTTGGGGCACTGGTTACTGACTCAACTTATTTAACTTTCTGGAGGGATTTTTTAGTTTCTAATTTAGGCTACATGTCTTTCTTGACTCCAATAATTTTTTTTCTTAATGGACTGGTTTTGCAAAGAGTGAGGTGGGGTTTTGCCCAGATGAATGTTTTGGTAGGGCTTGTGACAATGGTGGTAGCAGTTTCAAGCTTAATAGCTGCATTTTCAGAAATTTCAGGGGGAGCGCTGGGTTCAGTTATCTGGAATGAGTTGTCAAATTTAGTAAGCGGGTTTATTGCAGGAGTAATACTAATGGCTTTATTTTTGATAGGGTTAATTGTACTTTTGAATACAGATTTAAAGCAGATTGGTTTAATAGTTGGGGCAGTTTTAAAGTTTTTTGGCAAAGGGGTAAAAGTGACAGCAGGCGGGGTTGTGGCTTTTAGGAAGAGAGATGGATTTGATAGCCGGACTGCAAATATTAAACTGTCTGGGATTGATGAGAGAAACCCTAAATTAATTAAAGGTCAAAAAGAGCCTCAGAAAGATCTGGTTATTGCTGAGACTTTGGTTCAAAATGTGGCAGGGCAGGCCAGAGTCTGGAGATATCCTCCACTTAACCTTTTATCTGATAAAGGCGGGGCACCTGCTGATAGAGGGGATGTTAAGAAGAATGCAGCTATCATTGAGAGGACTTTAGACTCTTTTGGAATTCAGGCCAGGGTGGCAGAGGTTAATGGAGGACCTGCTGTTACCCAATATGCCTTGGAACTGGCAGCTGGTACTAAAATTACCAAAATTGCCAATCTGCAGCATGATATTGCACTAGCTTTGGCTACAAGAACTGGGACTGTCAGGATTGAAGCTCCAATTCCTGGAAAATCTTTGGTGGGTATTGAGGTACCAAACCACACGCTAGAGATTGTGAATTTAAAATCTGTTATAGCATCTGAGGATATTAAAAAGCATAAATCTAAGCTGGCAGTTTGTTTAGGAAAAGATACAGGTTCTACTCCAATAATTCTGGATATAGACAGGATGCCACATATGCTGGTTGCAGGAACTACTGGTTCTGGTAAATCAATTCTTATGCACTCACTTTTGACTTCCCTTTTATTTAGAAACTCACCTGATGAGTTAAAGCTTATTTTGATAGATCCAAAGAGGGTGGAGATGACAAACTATAATGGGATTCCCCACCTTTTGGCGCCTGTGATTGTTGAACCTGAGAAAATTTTATCTGCTCTAAAATGGGCAATGGCTGAGATGGATAGAAGGTATAAGCTTTTTCAAAGTGTTGGGGTGAGAAATATCCAGGGTTACAATGAGATGAGCGGGTTTCAGGCTCTGCCTTATATTGTGATCATGATTGATGAGCTGGCAGATTTGATGATGTTTGCACCAGTTGAGGTGGAGGATGCAATTACTAGGCTTGCCCAGCTGGCCAGGGCAACTGGAATTCATTTAGTTTTAGCAACCCAAAGGCCTTCTGTTGATGTTATTACGGGACTTATGAAAGCTAATATTCCTGCCAGGATTGCATTTAATGTGTCTTCTATGATTGATTCAAGGGTGATTATTGACCAGCCTGGAGCAGAGAAATTATTAGGAAGAGGAGACATGTTATTTTTACCTCCAGATGCTGCAAAACCTATCAGGATCCAGGGAGTTTTGGTGACAGACCCTGAGACAAATGCATTGGTTAAATACTTAAAAGAGTTGGGGATTGCACCTCAATATACTTCTGAGGTGACTGAGATGCCAATTGGGAGGATTGGGAAAGGGACTGGGGCTGGAATGGGCGGGAATGGGTCTGATAGGGATGACCTTTTTGAAGAAGCTGTGAGGACTGTCTGCCAGTATGACAGGGCTTCTGCATCTTTACTGCAAAGAAGGTTAAGGGTGGGGTATGCCAGGGCTGCAAGAATTATAGATGAGCTTGAGGCTGCAGGGGTGATAGGTGTAGGTGAGGGTTCAAAGCCCAGGGATGTGCTGGTGAGAAATGCAGATGAGTTTTTAAATGGTGGTGGACAGCCTCCAGAACAATAAACTACCAAGGATCTCCCGAATAGCCGTGGGCGTGTGTGTTTTCCCAATAAATAGATATTCCATGTCTGAGTTCTTGTTGTAATTCCGGAGTATCTAATTGGTCGACTCGTAGGTTTTTCCTATTTAAGGATCTGGCAAAGCTTTGTAGTATTCGTTCATCTAATACTGCTTCATTAGCAGATACTTTCATCCCATTTAAAAAGGTGGGGTCAATTTCAGCTTGCATTCCTTTTTCCAAATTTCTTCGAATCAACCAATCTTGGGATTCCTGGTGGTGGAAAAATAGTACACTTCTTAAAGCTTCAGTTAACCCATTAAGGCCTTGGTATAGGGGACCTTGTCCACTTTCTCTTAACCAAGGGTGTTTTCTTCTTTCTTCATAAGTAAAGCGAAACTTTTCCAACAAAGGAGTATTTTCCGGATCATCAATAAGACTTGTAAATGCATCAGCCGTTTTTATTCTAAAACTTTCAAGATTAGGAGAGATCTCGGGAACCATATTAAGTTTTTACATTATATACTATAGAAACAAGTGAGTTATAAAACTCCCACCTCGTGGGTGGGATGTTAGAAGCCGCTTGCAATAAAATTTTCAAATTTGTATATTAGCTTATAATGATTATTAAAGAGCAGTTGGGGGCTGAGTTTGGATTTAGATTTTCCCAGTCTGTAACTGATGCATTTAACAAGGGGATAGAAGAAGCTGCAAATTTTAACTCTGATGTTATAGGAATAGATCATCTTTTTTTAGGGTTAATCCCACATATAAATCCTAGAATTTTTGAAGCTTTTGGAACTGACAATAAGAGAGTTTATGACGCATCAAAATTTATTATGGGTATACCCAAAGATGAGGATTTAGGAAGAGAATTAATTTCTCTTAAGGTAAAAAATGTGTTTAGATCGGGAATTGATGAAGCTAGGGATTGGCAAGACAGTGAACTTAAAAGTGATGTACTATTTCTAGCAATGTTAAAAAAAGGAGACAATGTGGCATATGATATTTGGACAAAGGAGTTTAGGGCCACAGTTAATCGTGTTAGATTGGTAGCAGCAAGAAGTAGGTTTGAGAGTGAACAGGTGAACATGTTTTTGAAAATGCTTTAGATAAAGTTAGAAATGTATTTTTAGATCCAAATGTGGATATTGCTCAAAAGCATGTAATGAGAAAGACTATTAGTACTCTTGCTGATCTCGCTACCCCCATAAAATCCTGATATAATTTCCATTTGTGACTATTGAATTTATTGGTTCTGAGAAAAATATCATTGGGGGTTATATATTTAATGTGACTTGTCATGATTGTTTGAGGACAGATAATTTGGAAGAGGAAAAGATGGAGACTCCTCCAAGGTATTTGGGGGCTGGTTTAGAGTTGAGAGGAGCAAATGGAGTGGCTATAGTGCATGAGAAGGAGTATCAGGGGGAGCATAAGATTAGAATTACTGCTGTACCTAGAGGAGGAATTAAGGAATTTAGAGTGAGTTTATAATGAGGATATTAACTCGCACCTCCGAGGTGCGATATTTAAGTGGGTACAAATAATCGTGGCCGCGACTAATTGTAACTAGGAAGTTTTATGTATTTGGATAGATTGAATAATTTAAAAAAGTTAATAGAAAAAGAAAAAGTGGGTGGAGTATTGGTGTCTTCTGTTGCAAATATTACCTATCTTATCGGGTATGCAAATTTTTCCAAAGAAGAGAGGGATTGTTATTTGCTGGTTTCACAAAAAGAACAGATGCTGGTGACACATAGTTTACTGGCTTTAGAGCTTAAAGGGATAGATCATGGGTTTAAAGTTATGGAACTGACTGCCAGAAGTAAGTTTAAAAATATTTTTTTAAGTTTTATTAAAAGACATAGTATTAAAAAGCTGGGGATTGAGGAGGAAGATCTGAGGGTAAGTGAGTTTAAGAGGTTTTCTGGATTTTTTAAAAATTTGGTGGGGATTAATTTAGAAGAGTTAAGGATTTTGAAGGAAGAGGATGAAGAGGAAAAGATTAAGAAAGCCTGTGAGATTGGGGATTTAGCTTTTGAGAATGTTTTGCAAAAGCTAAAAGTTGGAGTTTCAGAGAAAGAGATAGCCTGGGAGTTAGAAAAGTTTGTTAGGGGAGAAGGGGCTGAGTTAAGTTTTAGATCAATTGTAGCTTTTGGGAAAAATAGTGCTATTCCACATCATCAAACAGATAATACAAAACTAGAAAAAGACCAATTTGTATTAATGGATTTTGGGGTGAAGTATAAAAATTACTGTTCTGATATGACCAGGACTGTGATTTATGGGAGTGCTTCTAAAAAACAGAAAGAGATTTATGAAGTTGTAAAGGGAGCACAGGAGAAGGCTGTTGGTTTTGTGAGGCTACACTCCGGGAGTGCAGTCTCAGATGAAAATAAGAAAATAAAGATTATTAAGCTTGCTGATGTTGATAAGGCTGCGAGGGAGTTTATTTTAAAAAGTGGTTATTCTTCTATTCCTCATTCTTTAGGTCATGGGATTGGGATAGAGGTACATGAAAGACCACATGTTAGTCCAAGATCCAGTGAAATTTTAGAAAAGGGTATGGTATTTTCTATAGAACCTGGGATTTACCTGCCTGCCGGCAGGCACGGCATAGAAGATTTTGGAGGGGTTAGGATTGAGGATTTATTTTATTTTGATGGTAAAAGTTTAGTTGAACTGACACATTCAAAAAAAGAGCTAATTGAGCTAAAATAAAGATATGGGAAAACTGATTGCTTTAATCTATTTTTATGTGATAAGTGCAGTTTCTTTGGGGCTTTTGATTTTTGCATCATTTTCCTGGGCAAATTTAATTTTAAATTTAACCCAATATGACCAGTATCCATTAAAGTATGGGATTGCAAATTGCGAGTATGGTAGTGCAAATACAAGACTTGGCCCATACCCTGTTTTAGAGGAGGGTAAAACTTCTGCATCTATGAGCGCAGAAGAAAAAGAGGTGGCTAAAAGGGCTTGTTTAGAGCAGGTAGAAGCAGAGAGAAAGCAAAATAAGTTAGAAGATATTAAAAATTCTGTGACTGCAACTTTAGTTGGTATAGTACTATTTTTAATCCATTTTCCTACTGCTAAGAAGATGTCTAAGGAGAAGTAGTCTGCTATAATTTGTCAATGCGGACTGTGGGACAAATCTTAAAAGAAACAAGAGAGGCTAAATTTTATACACTAGAAGAGGTTGAGAAAGCTACAAAAATCAGGGTTGAGTTACTGGAGGCTTTAGAAGAAGATAACTTTTCCAAACTTCCCCCAGAAACCTTTATCCAGGGTTTTATTAAAAATTATGGAAAATTTTTAGGGCTTGATGCCAATAAACTTCTGGCTGTTTTTAGGAGGGACTATGAGGCCTCAAAGCATCCTCCAAAAATTTTAGAAAGTTTTTCAAATCCTTTAAAAGTTAATAAGTTTAACATAACTCCTTCAAGAATTTTGGGGTTTGTGGTGGTAACAATAATTTTAGCTTTTTTTGCCTACCTTTGGGTTGAATATAGACAGTTTGTGGGAGCACCAAAACTTGAGATAGTTTCTCCAACTGAGGGGCAGACTGTAGAGGTGCCTGTAGTATTTGTGGAGGGAAACACTGATCCTGAGGCAAAGCTTACTGTTAATAATCAGGAAATTGGTCTTGATGCAAATGGGTATTTTAGAGAAGAGGTTAAGCTTAATGAGTCAACAAATATAATTTCTGTTGTTTCAACTTCTAAGTTTGGACAAGCATCTAAAGTTGATAGGACTGTGTTTGTTAAAAAGTGAGAGTTTTGTGTCATCCTGAACGGAGTGAAGGATCTCTAGATTAATTCTAGATACATTTTTCTTTGTACTTTTGGGAACAAAAGTACCAAAAATTCCTTTGACTGAAAGTCGGGCTACTCGTCGAGATTTTCTGATCGGGGGAAAGCGTACCCCCTCAGACACAAGGTCTGGCTCCCCCTGATAGAAAATCTCTCCTCGCTTAACGCCCTTTGTTTCTAGTCAAGAATTGAAAAAAATAAAAATAAAAGATACACTACTTTAACTTATGAGTTTACTTGAAATAGCCCTTGTTACATTAGTTTCTATTTGGACAATTATTTTTGTCATTATTGCAGTGGCAATACTACTTGTCTTTTTTGCAATCAGAAGAGCTTTACAAAAAGCCAATAAAATTTTGGATGAGACAGAGGATATAGCAAAGAGGGTGGATTTGCCATCAAAGGTTGTAATTGCATCAATTTTAGGATTTATGGCCAAAAATATGGCAGGTTCTGTTAAAGATATAATTGGAGTTTTTTTAAAGAGTAAGAAGAAATAATCTTTCTAATTTAGCTTCACTCTGGTATGATTTCCCCATGACTAGCAGAGAATTAAGGCAAAAATATTTAGATTTTTTTGCAAACCATAATAAATATCCACATAAAGTAATTGTGTCTTCTTCTTTAGTGCCTTCTGATGAAGAACAATTAGAAGGTAAAGAAAAAGTATTATTTACCAGTGCTGGGATGCAGCCTTTAATTCCTTATTTGACTGGTGTAAAAGAACCACCAAGTAAGAGATTGGTGGATGCACAAATTTGTATAAGAACTGATGATATTGAAGAAGTAGGGGATGGTACTCATCACACATTTTTTGAGATGCTTGGAAATTGGTCGATTGGGGATTATTGGAAAAAAGAGGCAATTGAACTATCTTTTGAGTTTTTAACAAAAAAACTTGGGATTCCAGTAGAAAAATTAGCAGTTTCTGTTTTTGCAGGAGATGAAGACGCGCCACAAGATGAAGAATCTGCAAATGCCTGGAAAAGTTTGGGAATTTCTGAAGAAAGAATTGCATATTTGGGAAAAGAAGAAAACTGGTGGCCTACTTCCAGAAGAGAGTCAGATGGGACTTTAAAAAATGCGTTTGGACCATGTGGCCCTGATACTGAAATGTTTTATTGGGTAGGAAAGGGAAAAGCTCCAGAAAAATTTGATCCAGAGGATAAAAATTGGGTGGAGATTTGGAATGATGTTTTTATGCAGTTTAATAGAAAACCAGATGGAACTTTAGAAGATTTACCTGCACAAAATGTAGATACAGGGATGGGTTTTGAGAGAACGTTAGCAGTGTTAAATGGAAAAGATAATGATTATGAAACAGATCTTTGGGAGTTAATAATTGAGGAAATTAAAAAACATACGATCAATCCAGATGAAAGAACTGTCAGAATTATTGCAGACCATTTGAAAGCTGCAACTTTTTTGATAATTTCCGGGGTTACACCTTCTAATAAACTGCAGGGGTATATCTTAAGAAGGCTTATCAGGAGAGTGGCTGTTAAGCTCCACCCAATCAGGAAAAAAGAAATACCAACTGATGCCCTAATTTCTTTAGTTTGCGAAGCAGTTTTAGAAACTTATGATGGGATTTTGGGAGTGAGAAAAGATCTGCAAAGAGAAAAAGTAGTAAGAGTAGTAGTTGAGGAAATAGAAAGGTTTGGAAAGAGTTTAGAGAAGGGTTTAAAAGAGATTGAAAAAAAAGAATTTATTGATGGAAAGATTGCTTTTGATCTTTATCAGACTTTTGGATTTCCTCTAGAGGTAACTGAGGAGTTAGTCAGGCAAAAAGGGCAGAAGTTAGACAGGGAACAATTCAGGGAAGAGTTTAGAAAACACCAGGAAATTTCAAGAGCTGGGTCTTTGGGAAAGTTTGCAGGAGGGTTGGCCGGACATTCTGAGATTGAGATTAAATATCACACCACAACCCATCTTCTTCATCAGGCTTTGAGGGATGTTTTGGGTCCGCAGGTATTCCAGAAGGGTTCTAATATAACTCAAGAGAGATTAAGGTTTGATTTTTCATATGACAAGAAAATGACTGAAGAAGAAATTAAAAAAACTGAAGAGATTATTAATGAAAGGATAAAGGAGGATTTAAAAGTGGACAGAAAATTTATGAGTGTTCCTGAAGCAAAGGAGTTGAATGCTATTGGACTTTTTGATGAAAAGTATGACAAAGAAGTTTCTATTTATGCAATTGGTCCAAATTTTGAGCTGGACAAAGATGCAAAAGATCAGAGGGAGAGGGGTGGGTATTATTCAATGGAGTTTTGCGGGGGACCTCATGTTGAACATACAGGAGTTATTGGAAAGATAAAGATAGTCAAAGAAGAAGCTGTGTCTTCTGGGGTTAGAAGAATTCGAGTTGAGCTTTTGTAATTTATTTTATGGACTTTCTATTTTGTGTTAAGATTATTACTTGAGAGATTGCTTCGCTGCGCCCGCAATGACGAGTGAGTTTGTTTATGAATATTTTTGATAAACTGTCCAGTTTAATCCCATCAATTCCGTTTTTGGGTAAGAACAATGATAATTTGGAATGCTTTTTTGCAGTTAATATTGGAGGGGGTAAGGTGACTGCTTCTGTTTGGGGGGTAGATGGGAAAAAACTTCATATTATAAATACAGCCAGTTCAAAGTTTGAAAGTGAAGAGGATTTAATTTTAGCTTCAAACTATGCACTTGATGATGCTCTGGCAGATTTTGAACCTGAACCTACAAAAATTTTATTTGGGGTCCCTGACTCCTGGCTGCAGGATGATGACTTAAAAGAAGACAAGCTAAAGCTTTTAAGAAGAATGGTAAAGGAACTTGATGTTGTGCCAATGGCTTATGTTTCAACCTCCCATGCCATTTCTCATTTACTGCAGAAACAGCAGAGTGTACCCCTGACCGGGATTTTGGTTGAAGTAGCAGATCCTTTGAATGTTGCAATAGTAAAGGCAGGGAAGGTACTTTCTACCAGATCTCAAAAGAGAAGCGGTAATTTACCGGAAGATATTGAGAAAGCACTTTTGACTGTGGCAGATATTGAGGTTTTGCCGTCAAAAATTCTAATTTATGGTGATAAGAATTTAGAAAAGCTTAAAGAGGAAATGACAGGTTATTCCTGGATGAGCCAGCTGCCGTTTTTACATTTACCAAAAATAGATCAGCTGGAAGAATATATAATTATTAAAGCAGTTAGTTTTGCTGGAGCAAGTGAGGTATATCCAGATAAATCAATTTCTGCAGGAGAGATAGAGGTAAATTCGCTTCTTTCCGGAACAAGCACTGTTTCTGCATCAGGAGTGGTCAAAGGGGATAAACTAAATTCGCAAGATTCTTTGGAAGAGTTTGGATTTGTAAAAGGGGACATTAATGAAAATGAAAATTTAAAAATTAAAAATGAAAAATTGGATGAGAATGAAGACAGAAGAAAATATGAAGAGGATTTTGCCGTGCCTGCCGGCAGGCAGGGGGAGGAGACTGCTGTTGATAGGAATGTAGCTTCGAGGACAGAGATTAGGAGAAATCCTTTGCCTGCAGGGATAGAGGAGTATAGTTTTAATAGCAATATGGATTCTTCACCTTTGGGGTTAGTAAAGTCAGCAGTTGCTGGACCACTTGGTTTTTTAAAAGAAACAGGAACTGGAGCTTTTCAATCAAGTCTAGGAAAACTTTTAAAAATTGGGATTATTCCTGTTTTGTTAATTTTGGCATTTTTGGGATTTTTACTTTTTGGACTTAGGGCAGATGTAACAGTATTTGTTGACCCAAGGACTCTAGAAAAAGAGACTTCAATTATTGCAGACCCTGCAATAAAGAGTGTTGATGAGGTGAATAAAAAGATTCCTGGCACTATTGTAGAAACAGAGATTAGCGGCAGTGGTAAAGGGAGTGCTACAGGAAAGAAAAAGATTGGTGATCCTGCAAAAGGGAGCGTGATTTTATACAACAAAACCAGTTCTTCAAAAAACTTAGCTGAAGGTACTATTTTAACAGGTGATAATAATTTATCATTTAAGCTTGATAACAAAGTGACAATTGCCTCCCAATCTGCAGTTGAAGGAGGAATTTCATTTGGGAAAGTTACATCAAGTATAACTGCATCTGATATAGGGCCTGATGGCAATTTGTCTGCAGGTAAAGAGTTGTCTGTGAAGGGGTTTTCTGCAAATGAGGTTTCTGCAAAAGTTGACCAGGCATTATCTGGTGGGATATCAAAGGATGTTACTGTGGTAACCTCAGATGACCAGAAAAAACTTTTAGCCCAGGTTTCCTCAGAGCTTAGAACTAAAGCTAAGGATGAACTGCAGAAAAAACTTCAGGGAGATATTAAAGTTTTAGAAGAGAGTTTAGCAGAGAAAGTAGTAAAACAATCCTTTAATAAAAATGTTAATGACCAAGCTAGTGAATTCAGTTTAAATTTAACTTCCAGTTATAAAGGGACAGCATATTCAGATACAGATTTAAGACAAATTGTTTCCAAACTTGTTGAAACAAATGTGCCTGAGGGTTATATGCTTGATTTGACAAATACAGAAACCCAGGCTGATGTTGCAAAAATAGAAAAAGATGGAAAGCTTGTGTTTACAGCTAAGTTTAAAGCAAAGCTTATGCCAAAGCTGAATGAAGACCAGATTAAAAAAGATATAGCTTTTTTAACTCCATCACAGGTGGAAGAGAAGTTAAAAACTATAGAAAGTGTGATTGGGGCAGAGATAAAGACAACTCCCTCACTGCCTTCCTTTTTAGCCAGAATGCCATTTTTGGCTAACAATATAACTTTACATGTAACTGCTAAGTGATGTAGTTTGCTTCGGGGTCCTGCCGCGACGCAGCCCCAAAAATGTCCTCGCTCCTAACAAGTTCGCTGCGGGCAGTTTTTGGGGCGCCCCGCTTCGCGTCACCCCTCGCGAACTTTGTTTCTTCCGGTAAATTAGATATTATAGATGTAGGATGATTTTTAAGGGATTTTTTCTATTACTTTTGGGATTGGGGATATTTGTGCTTGTCCAGGTTGTTATGCCCTATTTGGCTTTTAAAAGCTGGGAGATAATTGCATTTGATAATGATAGTTTACTGGTTGATCCTAACCCCAGAGGAGTGAGACAGGCAGTTTTGGGAGTATCAGAGCAGGAGTTTTCTATACAAAGCATTGGTAACTTTCCAGCTTTTGTAAGTAAAAGAACAATTTTAGCCCCTGAATATAGGGAATTTTTCTTAAGCATTCCAAAGCTTAAATTAGAAAAAATAAAAGTTTTAACAAATAGCAATGATTTTAGTGAGACTTTGGCCCAGCTGCCAGGGACTGCAATGCCTGGTGAGAAAGGGAATTTGTTTATTACAGGACACTCCTCACTGCCTATAAATTTAGACAGGAAACTTGTCCCTTTTTTTAAGGACCTGCCAAATATTAAGAGCGGGGATGAGATTATATTGGAAGCAGGTAATCAAAAATTTATCTATACAGTAATGGGGCTTAAAATTGTTGATCCAAAAGATATAAGTGTTATTGAACCTCCAGAGGGGTTAGGACGATACTTAACTTTGATGACATGTGTTCCACCAGGATTTAACACAAAAAGGCTGATTGTATTATCAAAAATTAAAATTTAAGATTAAGTTTCACTATGAAATATCTTGGGGTTGACTATATAAGATAAGCAGAATTATTTTAATAAATTTATTCACCAGTGTAGCTTACCTTGTGTAATCGATGACTATTCTTTAAGAAAAGATATAGATGGATTTTTTACAGATAAAATTATTATGAAGTATCTAGGAGTCGATTATGGTAAGAGAAAAATAGGCCTGGCAATTTCTGAAGGACAAATTGCATCTCCTTTAAAAGTTATTGAAACCTCCGGACTTTTAGATTCAATAAATAAGCTGACTAAAATTATAGAACAAGAGAAGATCATTAGGGTAATTGTTGGCATTCCGGAAGGGGAGACTGGTAAAATGGTTAAGAAATTTTGCAGGCAGCTTGAGAAGGGATTAGTTGAGCAGCAAGTTGAAGTGATAGAAACAGATGAAACTTTGTCGTCAAAAGATGCAAGAAAAGTTATGATAGAATTGAATTTATCAAAAAAGGAGCGAAAAAATGAGGATGCATACTCTGCCATGCTTATCCTCCAAAGGTTTTTAAATACCTTAAGTTGAGTATGGTTAAAAGAAAAAACCCATTTAGGATATTAATATTTTTCATTACCCTTTTGGCAATTTTTAGTCTGCTAGTTTTAGGATTTATAAATTATTTAAAATCTCCTTTGGATAAAGATGGAGAGATTAGAGCGTTCGTGGTGCAAAAGGGTGAGTCAGTTTCTTCTATTGCAGAAAGGCTGGAGAGTGAAAAATTTATTAAGTCATCTTTAGTTTTTAAATTTGTCTACAAAAATATGGGCAATCCTTTGGTTGATGCAGGGGATTTTAAACTGTCTTCATCGATGGGGGTTGAAGAGATTATTACTAATTTAAGCAAAGGTCCAATAGACAGGTGGGTAACATTAATTGAGGGTTGGAGGGTTGAAGAGATGGCTGAAGAGTTAAGTAAAAAATTGGGAATTGCAAAGGATGAATTTATTAAAATTTCTAAGGAAGGTTATATGTTTCCAGACACATATCTTTTTAATCCTGATGCAACTGCTGCCACTATTGCTTCAACAATGAGAGGTAATTTTGATAAAAAATATACTGGGGAACTCCAGAGTAAAATTAAGCTTAAAGGTTTAACACTAGAGCAGGGGGTGATTTTAGCATCAATTGTAGAGAGGGAGGGAAGGTCTGATAAAGTCAGGACTGAGGTGGCAGGAATACTTTTAAAAAGATTTAAGATGGGGATGAAGCTTGATGCTGATGCAACTGTGCAATATGCAATGGGGTATGATAGTAAAACTAAAAAATGGTGGAGGACAATAATCCAGGCAGATTATAAATTTAATTCACCATACAATACTTATTTAAACAATGGTTTACCTCCCACTCCAATCTGTAACCCTTCACTCTCATCTTTGAATGCTTTAGCCAATGCAGATTTAAATACACCTTACCTTTTTTATTTTCATAACAGTAAGGGTGAGTCATACTATGGAAAAACTTTAGAAGAACATAATGATAATGTAGCAAAGTACCGTTAAAGTGAATTTTTTAAGTTGTTAAAATCTTCCTGGTAATCTTGTGGGTTTAGTTTATTTAATTCTTCTTCTAAATTAGAGTTTTCTGTTAAAGGGGGGAGGGTTGGTTTAGGAGTAGGAGAAGGAGAAGGGGTAGGTTTTTTTGTGACATTAGAAAAAGTTAGGGCAGACTGGATAAGAGGAGTGGATTTTCTAAATAATATTTGATCAACTAAGAAAATTCCTGATCCAATTATAAAAGATAAAATAATGACTAAAAGTATAGTTTTTTTCATTTTTTCAAAAGACTCATCAATATATTTTTAGATTTTGTCACTTTGCCCCGCAGTATATTTATATCTGATTGGAGAATATTAATTTGTGAAGTTATGTCTCTATTTATATTTGTCTCACCTGTTAAGGAAGGAATATAAATTTTTGCAGCCTGGTAAGCTACTGCTTCATGGGCATAGGTGATCCAGTATCTTGAGTTTTCAACAGGTTCTGAAAGGTTTCTGCTTATCCCATCTCCCTGTCTTTCTGAAATTTCATTACGTCTTATGTATTCATCCAGTATTGTCCCATGTCTTAGCATTTGGGTTTCATAATCATCAGTAATAAGTTTATTTAAATCTGCAATTTTTCTTTCAAAGTCAGCTAATTTTTGCTTGCTTTCTGGGGAATAATTTTGGAGTCTTTGGTTGTATTCCTGCTTTTTAGCATTAACTATATCTTCAGGGGTGGTTCTGGCCTGAATGGTTGGTGTAAGGATTAGAAAAAGAAGAAAGATAACTGCGGGCAGAATTTTTGACATTTAGTAATTATACCAAAGGTCTTGTCAAAGTATCTAAATTAAGAGTATGTTAATAGATCATATGAGTTTTGGTGATGGGATTCCAAGGATTAATTGTTATTCTTTGACTGATTTTAATACCTTTGATTTTTGTCCTTTCAGGTTTTATGTAACCCACCATTTAGGGAAAAAATATGAAATTGAAGAGGGGAATTTAAACATGGCTTTAGGGTCAGTTTTAGATGAATCTATAAAAAAATTTCATAAAGCTAAAGCTTATGGGCAGCCATCCTCCTACCTAATAAATATAATCAGGGCAGCAGTATTAGATATTAAAGAGAAAGCAGCAAAGACTGCGGGTAAGCCTTCATATTACTCTGGAATTATAAAATTTATTGATGAGGATTTAATAAAAAAAGCCAATGAGATTTTTATAAATTATTATGAAAAAAGAGATGGGAAGATAAACCAAAGTTTAGGGGAGGTAAAGTTTTGTGAATGGCTTTTAGAAATTGGTGGGGAGAAATTTAAACTTTGGGGATGGCCTGATACTTATGAGATGGGAGAGGATGGGATAGCTGAGATTGTGGATTACAAATTTAGGGAGGATATAGAGCGGGGTAAAGAAAATATGGATATGGATTTGATGCCAAAAATTTATGCTTTGCTTGCAGCAAAAGATTTAAAAGAGAAAGGATATAACAAAGCCAGGTTTAAAGTCAGATTCTGGCAGGATTCTTTAGAAGAGGATTTTTTTGAAGAGTTTGATTTAGATTTAGTATCAGGGAGTGAATATTTGTTTAAACAAAAGTTGGAAAAAATTTTAGGAAATAAATCTTTGAAGTTTTGCGAGAAAGGTTTTTGCAGTGCATGCAATAATAAAGGCAGAGAGCAATTTATATTAGAGCTTGAGAAACTGGGGATTTTAGTTGACTAACTATGAAGGTCGCTCGTCAGATCAGAAAGTACCGCTCGGGTAGAATCCCTCGCTGTTGGATCGCAAGTCTCCTGGCATCTGCAGGACTTGCTCTCCGACTACTTTCTTGATTCTGACTTCACTCCCTTTTCTTCTTTGTTTCTAGTAAGGAAGATTAAAACAGGATATACTTTTAAAATTATGAAGTTTAAAAATGCTGCAGTGTCTGGGCCTATTGGGTCTGGGAAATCTACACTGGCCCGCAATTTAGCAGAAAAATTAGGGTGGAGATATATTTCTGCTGGAGAAATTATAAGAGCTTGGCATGAAGAAAATAATGTGCCTTTAGAGGAGTCAGAAAAAGTTCCTGAAAAATTAGACAGGGATTTAGAGGATGAGTTTGAAAGGATCCTAAAGGAAGATAGTGGGGTAGTTGTGGAGGCACATCTGGCTGGGTACCATGCCATGGGGAATAAAGATACTTTTAAAATTTTAGTAACTGCAGATTTAAATGTTAGGATGAAGAGGACTGCAGCTAGAGAGGGAGTGAGTATGGAGGAGGCTTTGAGGATGTCAGATCAAAGGGCAGAAGCTCATAGAAGAAAGTTTAAAAAGTTATATGGAATTGAAGATAGGTTTGATCCAAAGTTTTTTGACTTAATAGTTGATACTACTAGGATGAGTGAGAAAGAAGTGTTAGAAGAGGTACTTGATAAGCTTGACTTAGTTTGAGGTCGCTCGTCAGATCAGAAAGTACCGCTCGGGTCGAATCCCTCGCTGTGGGATCGCAAGTCACCGGGCATCTGCATGACTTGCTCTCCAACTACTTTCTTGATTCTGACTTCGCGCCCTTGTCTAAATGAACTACTCCGCAGTAAACTGCGGAGTATCCCTTCGGGCAAGTTCTTCTGTGAACCATTCATCCCCGCAGCCAGTCTTCGATCCTGAGGACTCAGACCGAAGGGCTGCGAGGTATTCTGGTTCAAGAATAAAAATGCTATTATAGACTATATAAAATATGGATATACCTGGTGGGATTTTTAAGAGCTATGATATTAGGGGGATTTATCCTGGTGAGATAAATGAGGAATTTGCAGTACCTATTACCAGGGCAATTTATTCCTTTGCCAAAAAACAATTTCCAAACAAAGAAAAATTAACTATTGTTATTGGAAGGGATATGAGGCTTTCAACCCCTGCTATTTTTAAAGCTATAACTGAGACTTTAGTGGATTTAGGTGCACAAGTTATTGATATTGGACTTGTTTCAACCCCAACTTTTTATTACGGGGTTTTTAAAAAAAAGTATGATGGGGGGATAATGATTACAGCTTCCCATAACCCTAAAGACTACAATGGATTAAAGATTGTAGTAAATCCAGGGGATGGGGGACTTATAAAAATAGGTAAGCCAACAGGGATGGATGATATCAGGGAGCTATCCCTCCATCCTGAAAAAATTGATAACCTTAATGCAACAGAGAGGGGGAGTATAAAAGTTGTTGATGGAGTAGTTGATGAAGAAGTCCAATATGCGTTAGAGATAACCAGAAATCCCAGTCTTAATAATTTCAAAGTAGTTTGTGATAGTGCAAATGCAATGGGTGCGCTATATATAGATGCTTTATATAAACATATCCCCGGGGAGTTAGTGAGAATGAATTTTGAGCTGGATGGGACATTTCCTGCCCATCCTGCAGACCCGCTGGATCCAAAAAATGTAGAGCCTGCCCAAAAAAGGGTTTTAGAAGAAGGGGCAGATTTAGGACTGGCTTTAGATGGGGATGGGGACAGGATATTTTTTATTGATGAGAGGGGAGAGGTGGTTAAGCCTTCAATGATTACTGCAATAGTTGCAAGAGAGTTATTAAAAGAACACAAAGGGGAAAAAATCCTTTTTGATATTAGGTATATTATGAGTGCTAGTAGAGTAACAAAGGAGAGTGGGGGAGAACCTGTTTTAACAAAAGTGGGACATGCATATATTACAGAAAAGATGAATGAAGGAGGAGGAATTTTTGCAGGGGAATCATCAGGACATTATTTTTTCAAAGCAACAGGGAATGCAGAGGGACCACTTTTAGTACTTTTGCATGTGTTAAATGCAATGACAGTGCAGGGTAAGAAGTTATCAGAGCTGGCAAATGAAGTAAGAAGAAGCAGAGAATCAGGGGAGATTAATTTTAGAGTTAAGAATGCAAAAGAGATAATAGAGAAGTTAAAGTTAGAGCATAAAGATGGGGAGATTTTAGAACTGGATGGGGTAGCAGTCCAGTATCCTGACTGGAGGTTTAGTCTTAGGACTTCTAATACTGAGCCACTTTTGAGATTAAATGTTGAGGAGGAGATAGAAAGCTATAAAGGAAGGCATGAGGGACTAGTTGCAAAGATAAAGGAACTTGGAGATTTTGATGAAGAAACCTGAATTTATCCTGGTACAATCAGTAACGGCCGTTATCAGTTGTAACATTGACCTTCTTTAGCCCACCAATTAAAATATTCAGTCACTATGTCTAATTTCAAAATTTTAGGGAAAGATAAAATGGCCAGGGCTGGGGTTTTGACGACTCCTCATGGGGAGGTGAAGACTCCTGTTTATATGCCTATTGGGACAGTGGGGTCTGTAAAAGCTTTAGCTCCTGATGATCTAAAAAAGGTTAATACCCAAATTATTTTAGGAAATACATACCATCTATATTTAAGGCCCGGGAGTAAACTTATAAAAAAGATGGGGGGATTGCACAAATTTATGGGTTGGGATTACCCAATTTTAACTGACTCAGGTGGGTTTCAGGCATTTTCTTTGGGGGCAATGATTGAGCATGGAGTGAGGAAGGTCGGTAGGTCAATGGGTCCTGCCTCCTCAGTGTCCCAAGTGCGTCCTCGGGGGACTAACAAGCCCCCTGCGGTCGACGCTCGGGATCCCTCTTCGGAGTCACCCATTGACCAAAATTATTTGAGGGTTAGAAAGAGTGGGAGGGTTTACAATGAAAAAAGTAAAAAAATTACCAGAAGAGTAACAGTAGAAGAGTTAAGTCAAAAGGAAAAAGGAAAAAAAAGGAGTGTGTCAAAGTGGTATGAGCACAGCTCCTCTGCTTCGCAGAGTAAAAAAGAGGAGCCTGAAATTTTATCAAAAATAACAGAGGAGGGGGTGGAGTTTACTTCACACCTTGATGGGGGAAAGCACCTTTTAACTCCTGAGAAGAGTGTAGAAGTCCAATTAGATTTAGGGTCTGATATTATTTTAGTTTTGGATGAGCTGCTTTCCCCACTCTCTTCGCCATCCTACGTCGCACAATCTTTAGAGCGGACACACAGGTGGGAACAAAGAAGTAAGGCTTATTTTGAGAAACACTGTGAAAAAAAGCGTGAAAAAAGGGGAATGCTATTTGGAATTTTACAGGGTGTTTATGATAGAGGGATCAGGGAAAAAGAAGCAATGTGGATAAGTAAGGTTGGGTTTGACGGCTTCTCTATCGGCGGCAGCTTTGGAACTTCTAAATATTGGCCCTCCTCCCGTCATCCTGACGAAGGCCAGGATCTGGATTGGGCTGCATCTAAAGCAATTTATGAAACAATTGGCTGGGTCACTCCCCTTCTCCCCGACTCTGCCCCCCGGCATGCATTAGGCATTGGTGAAGTTTTAGATTTATTTGAATGTATTGAGCGGGGTATAGATATGTTTGACTGTGTTGCCCCTACCCGCAGAGCCAGAAATGGTTCTTTATACATCAGTCCTAAAAATGGTGGAAAGCAAAAAAATAAATTTGTAATGGCTATTGAAAGGTCAGAATTTAAAGAAGATAAAAAAGCAATTGACCCAGGATGCAGCTGCTATACCTGCAAAAATTTTTCCAGAGCATATTTAAGACACCTTTATTTATCAGCTGAGATTTTGTACCATAGGTTGGCTTCCATCCATAATGTTTATTTTATGCTGAATTTAACAAATGAAATTAGAGGGTCTATTTTGGAAAAAAGGTTTAAGAAGTTAAAGAATCTTTGGATAAAGTAATTACTTAATTCTTACAGACTAATTGAATTGATCTGATATAATACTTGGTCTTATGCCTCTTTCTTTGATGGTGCTTCTAATAACTTTAATGATAGGTGGAAGTTATTTAATAGTGAATAGTTATTCTTCAAAAGAAGACAGTGCAGTTTTGTCTGAGCAGTCCAGTCCCCAAGAAATTGAGTCTGTTCCAACAGGGCAGCCTTCTATAAATCCCACACCAACGGTCCCTGCAATTGCAATCCCTACCCCCTCCCCTACCTTAGCCCCTCAAAATTTTATTGGTGACTTTGTTTATCCTAATTCTAAAAAAGTAAGCGGTGGGGAAAACAGTTTTGTTTTGGAGAGTAATGATAATCCAGATTCGATAACAGATTGGTATAAAGAAAAAATTAGGAATTTGGGGATGAATGTTAAAACTTTTGTAACCACAAAAACTAATGGCAAAGTGTTAAATAAACTGGTAGGGGCTGGCAGAGAGGGTGAGGTAATAGTTGAGATTTCTAAAAGTGCAGGATCCGGGGTAGTTGAGATCAGGGTTGACAGGTAAATATTCATTTGTTAGTATTGCCCGAGTCAACTGCCTCAAAAGTGAGGCGTTTTTTATCTTTAAAAAATGAGCAAAGCTCTAATATAATTATGAGCAGAGCTCTATTAAAAATATGAACAGGTTTTCTAATCTAAGACTTAATAGATATAGCTCAAGGCTTCCAGAAAAAAACAAATTAATTCTTTATGCTTTTTTGGGAATTGTAGTATTGGGTGCCCTTTTTTGGGGAGGATCTGTTATTTCAGGATTTAATAAAGGGGGTACTCTAGGGGATAGCAGGTTTGAGCTTCCTGATGCTAAATCAACAGCTGCATTAAATCATGAATTCCAGTTTCCTATAAAAAATAATAAAGGTGAAGAAGTTTCAAAGTTAAAATATATTATTGAAAATGCAGAAATCAGGGACCAGATAGTAGTTAAAGGAAAAAGAGCAACCTCTGTTAAAGGCAGGACATTTTTTGTACTTAATTTAAAAATTGTAAATGATTTTAATAAACCAATTGAGATAAATACCAGGGATTATATAAGACTATCTGTTAATGGAAATGATGCTGAGTGGCTGGCTGCAGATGTCCACAACGACCCAGTAGCAATCCAGCCAATTTCAACAAAATACACAAGGCTTGCTTTCCCTATTAATGATTCTGATTCTAATTTCCGGATCCAGGTTGGTGAGATCAAAGGGGAAAAACAGATAGTAGAAGTAAAGTTCTAAAAAGTAGGTAGGATATGAACAGCCAAAAAAACGTTTCTAATAAACTGCTTAAACTTTTGGACAGATTGATGCAAAAGAAAACTTATGGCAGCATTGAGATTTACTTTGAAGCAGGAGAGATAACTCAGGTTACCCAGCGGATTATAAACAAAATTATCAGGACAAATAAAAAACAGCTAATTAATAGAGTTGCAAGCAATAAAAGAGTTTCAAGAGAACATAATCAGATTTCCAGGACAGAATTTTCTGAAACTATCACTGAGATTTAAATTTACTTAAATCTTTCATCCTTTTTACCTTATTTATATCAAACTTATCTAAGCTTTAGAACTTGATATTAAGTAAACTTATGAGCCTTGTTGGTGGGTAATTTTATATGTCTTTTAAAAATACTATGCAATATAGATTAAATTCAAATACTTATCTCTTGACAAAGAAATTGTGTTCCTATAATATAATTTTAAACTCAGACTTTAGGTTTGAGTTTCTTAATAGACCGACCGCAAACGGAGGCTATTTCATCATTTACCCTTACAGTGGGATAAATGGTGGGAAGGCCTCCGTTTTTTTGTGCTAAAAACGACAAGACGGAAAAGTTAAGAAGTGCGGTCCCACTTATTTGGGCCAATCAATAAAAGGAAGGGGGTGAAACAAATGACAACACTTAAAAGAAAAATTGCAGTTGCGCTAGCTTCAGGTGCTTTGGTATTAAACGCATTAACACCTGCCGCGTACGCTGGCACAACTATTCAAATCTCTGGTAATGGTTCTTCATCAAATTCAACAGCTAATGTTGATTTGAGCCACACAACAACAGTGGTTCAAAACAACACAGCTAATGTTGATAACAACATTGATGTTGATGCAAATACAGGAGAAAATGATGCAAACGATAATACTGGTGGAGATGTTTCAATCGATACCGGTGATGCAGACGTTAAAGCTAATGTTTCAAACACATTAAATTCTAACTCTGCAAGCGTAGATTGTTGCCCTGGCGGCGACACTGAAGTTTTGATTTCAGGAAACGGAACTTATTCCGATAATAACGTTAACTTAAATCAAACAAGCAATGTCAGTGTTTACCAGAACAATGATGCAGATGTTGATAATGATGTAGACGTTGATGCAAAAACAGGCAAAAATGACGCTAACGATAATACTGGTGGAGATGTTTCAATCGATACCGGTAGCGCAAACGTTGATGTTTCAGTTTCTACCCTCGCTAACGCTAACAGCGCCAGGGTTGGAAGCGGAGACAACGGCGGCGGATCTTTGAGCCTTAGAATTTTGGACAACGGTTCAAATTCAGACAACAACATTGATTTAGACCTGGATAACTCTACAACAGTTACACAGGATAACTATGCAGATGTTGACAACAACGTTGACGTTGATGCTGATACAGGCAAAAATGACGCAAATGATAACACTGGTGGAGAGGTTTCAATTGATACCGGTGATGCAGATGTTGAGGCAACCGTGGATAACATGGTTAACTTCAACTGGGCAGACTTAAACTGCGGATGCTTACTTGATGATTTACTGGCAAAGGTTGATGGAAATGGAACAAACTCTGATAACGAATTAGATGCTGATTTGGATTTTGACCAAAAAGCATTCCAGGATAACGATGCAGACTTAGATAATGACTTAGACGAACTTGATGCCGATACAGGCAAAAATGACGCTGAGGATAACACTGCTAGTGGAGATGATGGATCTGATCCTTCAATCGACACCGGTAATGCTAATGTCGAAGCCTCTGCTTCAAATGCAGGAAACGTTAACGTAGTTGGTCCTGATGGAGGTTTTGATCTTCCTGAGGTTAGCTTAGATTTCGATCTTTCTGATCTTATGGATCTTTTAGACCTGCTCGGGTTACTAGACTAATTTGATTTGATGGAGGTGTTTTACTAGCACTTCGGTGAAACACCTTCCATCGGTCAAAATCAAGTAACAAGTAACAAGTAACAAGTAACAAGTAACAAGTAACAACTGAAAAAATGAAAGAGTTAATAAAAAAACAGATAGCAATATTATCAATAATACTTTTAGTATTTTTGCAGGTTGGGCCAAGGGCTTCATATGCACAAGCTCCAACACCTCCTGCCCCTCCAAGTGCACCCTCTGCACCGCCTGCACCCAGTGCCCCACCGGCTCCTGAAGCACCAAGTGCGCCTGAAGCTCCAAGCGCTCCTTCACCGGATGACCCAAACAATGAAGAAGAACAGGAGCAGCAGCCGGAAGAAGAAACAGTTGAAGAACCTTTGCAAGAGGAGCAAACAAGCCAATCTAATTTAGATCCAAGCCCCTCCCCTACCTCAACTTCTGCACCAGCTGGTGATCAAAGCGGATTTCAATCAAGTGATGGAGGGATGGGAGATACATCTGTAGATACAGGAGATGCTACCAATAATGCAAATTTAGTAACTTCAGGAAATAACAATCTGGCAGAAGGAGCGGGGGCAGCAGTTGTCGGGGATGATGGAGGAATAAGTGTTATAAATTCAGGAAATGGCTCAAACTCTGATAATTCAGGTTCAGCAGGAGTTATAAATACAAACCAGACTTTTCAGGACAACAGTGCCAAGATTGCTAATGACCTGGACCAGTCAACTATAACTGGTGAAAATTCTGCATCAGACAATACTGGCGGGGATGTAAAAATTGATACAGGTGATGCAAATACCACAGGGACAATTATAACTTCAGTTAATACTAATGTAGCAGGGATGGCTGTAGCAGAATTTAATGTGGCAGATGACCATATTGGAGATATAATTTTAGATTTTGCAGCAGGGTGTGTGATTGGATGCGGTGGCGGATCATTGACAGCCCTAAATTCAGGGAACGGGACTGGTTCAGAAAATGATGCAAATATAGATAATGTCACAAATAACCTGACATTCCAAAATAATGAGGCAGGGATTGAAAATACTTTAACTTTAGAATCAAACTCAGGAGATAATGAAGCTTCAAGGAATACAGGCGGAGATACCAGTATTACAACAGGTGATGCAAATGTAGCTGCAAATATACTAACTATGGCAAATAACAATATTGCAGGGAATGTTATTTATTCAGTTGTTAATATATTTGGAGATTTGGTTGGAGATATTATTTTTCCTGAAAGTGAGTTGGGGTATGGAGGTTGTTCAAATTGCGGGGGTGATATCACTGCAAAAAATATTGGTAATGGGACTAATTCTGATAACAACTTAAATGTTGATCAGACTATAAATGATGAGACTTACCAGTTAAATGATGCAATTATAGAAAATAATTTATATATTAATGGTCAGACCGGAGGAAATAAGGCTAATGCAAATACCAATGGAGATACTGAGATAGACACAGGAAATGTAGATGTAATTGCACAGGTCCTAAATGTTGCAAATTCCAATGTTGTTGGGGATTGGTGGTTGGTGATTGTTAATGAGGCTGGGAATTGGATTGGAAGAATAATGGGTGCACCTGAGGGATCTAACTTTGCAGGATCTGCAGGGACTGAGTTTATTGTTAATGAAAATGGAGATATTACTGCTGTAAATTCTGGCAATGGTTCAAATTCTAATAATAATGCAAATATTTCTGATACTCAAAACAATACTTTAGTCCAGACTAATACTGCAAACTTAGTAAATAATGTAAACCTTTCTGCAAACACCGGGGGAAACAGTTCAACTGATAATACAGGCGGAGCTTCTTCTATAAAAACTGGGGATGCAAACATAGTTGCCAATATGGCTAATTTTGTAAATAACAATATTGCCAAAGGCGGGATGCTTTTTGTAACAGTGGTTAATGTATTTGGCAGCTGGAATGGTAACTTTATAACTCCTGGATCAGAGCAGGAACAGCTGGCTTCAGGGTCAAATAACTCTGAGAATAATTCTAATAATGGGAACCAAAACTCAAATGATGAAAGCAATAATAATTCAGGTGGTACAAACCAATCATCAGGAGACAGCTCGAATAGTGGATCAAATAATAATATAACAACAAATGTGAATGTAACTCCTAACCAGCCTAACACTACAGCTGCATCAAACAATGGTTTTTCTGGAGCAGTTGCTGGAGCCTTTGCCCAGGTTGCAGGGTTTAAAGCAGAGGCAAGTGGGGGGACAGATCCTCTGGCTTTGGGTGAAAAAGTTACCAAAAATGTTTTGAAGATTAATTTAGCATGGCTTTTATTGGTATTACCAATTGGACTTTTATATTTAGGATTTATAAACAGATCAAGGCTTTCAAATCTGCTGCCTAAAAAGAATTAGTTAATTTTTCTGCCCTAAACTGCTCTTAATATATTCTTACTGGATTTTGACTGAAGCGATAATTTATAAGATTAGAATTGGAGGCTATGATAATGATAATTAAAAAGCTTGTATCTTTGTTTATAGTATTAGTTTTGTTAATAAATCCAACTTCAGTATTTGCAGATGAGATGTCTATTTCTGGAAATGGTGAGGGTTCCTCAAGTAATGTAAATATCCAAAGTTTTGCTACAAATACAGTAGAGCAAAATAATCAGGCAGAAGTAAATAATGATGTTTCAGCTGATACTAATACAGGAGAAAACCAGGCCTCTGATAATACAGGAGGTGACACAAATATAAATACAGGAAATGCAGAGGTAGTTTTAGGAGTAGAGAATACAATGAACCTTTCATCTGCAGAAATAGGCTGCTGCCCCTCACCTACTGAAGTTGAGATAAAAAATAATGGTAATGATTCTAGTAATACAATTAATTTAGATTTAACAAATACTACAACAGTTAATGTAAATAATGATGCCACTATTACAAATAATATTTATGGGTATGCAAATACAGGGGAAAATGAAGCAAATGATAATGGGGGAAATGTAATTATTAATACTGGGGATATTTATGGAAAGATTTTTGTAGATAATGGACCAATAAATGTAGCCCATGTCAGTGCAGGGACTGGTGGAGGAGGACTACTGGCATCAATCTCAGGAAATGGGAGTGGGAGTGTTAATGACATATTCTTTAACCAAAATTTAAACACAGATGTCAGGGTTAACAACAATGCAGATATAAAAAATATTTTATCTTTTTATGCAAACACAGGTAAGAATAAAGCTAATGGAAATTTGGGAAATGTGTTAATTGATACAGGAGATATATTAGTTGATATTTTTGTTAAAAATACAGTTAATTTAAGTTTTGTTGATGTAAACTGCTGCCAGAATCCTCAAAATCCACCTCCTTGTCCTGAATCTGAATGTCCTACCCCAACACCACCATGTACTGAAAATTGCAACCCATCCGGTCCCTGTGTCTCCGACTGTGGAGGAGGGGGCAATGGGGGCGGTGGAGGTGGTGATTCTGCAGGAGCAGCAGGACCTGCAGCAGTACTGGGGGCAGTTCTTCCAGCAACAGGAGGATATGATTTAATCTTTTTGACATTAGCAGGGTTATTATTTATAGCATCAGGGATAATGTTAAGAAGACAGTCTAATAAACCCTTATCCCAGGTTTTTGCATTTGTCTGAATTTTAGTCTAAAATTCCAAAATTATGAAAAAAAGGCCATGGAATTATTATGCTGGCAATGGACTGATAATATTTGGGTTGTTATTACTTCTGACAATATATCTTCCAATAATTAAACTATTTTTACCACTACCTCATGCTGCAGCTGATTTTTCAGATACTAATAATACAATTTTAATACCTAAGATAAATGCTTATGCCCCTGTGATAAAAGAGGTGGATGCCTTTAATGAGGCAGAATACAGGGCTGCATTAAAAAAAGGAGTAGCACAAGCTAAGGGAATACCTAACTTTTATTTTGCCCATTCCTCTGATTCACCCTGGAATTTAACTTCATACAATACAGTTTTTTTAAGGCTTGGAGAGTTAAAAAATGGGGATGAAATAGTTATAAAAGATGAAGGGGTGGAGAAAAAATATAAGGTGGTGGATAAAAAAATAGTTTGGCCCTCTGATGTAAAAGCTGTAACGCAGCTTAGTGGGGATAAATTAATACTGCAGACTTGTACACCTATAGGGACTTCTTTAAAAAGGTTATTAATTTTTGCAGAGCCTGTTTAATTTAGCCTGACACCTTTAAGGTGGGTGCGTAAAATTAGAATGGATTGGAATGGCCTTGTCTGGAAATATTATTTTGTGTTACTGTTTATTTAATGGGTATTAAAAGTTTTTTGGTTATTTTAGTTTTGAGTGTAGTTGTAACATACCTTCTACCCTATGTTAATTTATTTCTGCCAATAAATGCTGATGGATTTGGATTTCCAATTAAATACGGGACATCCTCTTTCTTTGGGGGTTCGTCCTTTGATTTATTCGCATTTTTTATCGATGTTGTTTTTTGGTTTGCAGTTATCTGGGGGGTCTGGAAATTATTATCAAAAGTTTTTAAGCGTTAATATCCTGCTTCTAATATCCCATTATTTGTCTGAAGATACAAAAGTATTACTCCATTTTTTGTTTCTGTTTTAGTTTTCTTACCTTTTTCTGTAGTTATGATGGTGGATTTGTTTTTGGATGAGTTATAGGTTGATGTTATGATTTTATCATTTAAGAAGAGTGATTGGGTGAGACTTTGCATTTTGCCTGTTTTAGGATGAAAAGCAGAAACTACCTGCAGTGAATTATTTAGGTAATCAGTTAAGCTAATTTTAGTTCCTGCATTTTTTAATTCATAGTTTATGAGAGTTGAGTTTCCTGCATTGTCTGTAATTAATGCTTTATTTACTGGTATCAGGTCTGTTTTGGCACTGGTTGTATCATCTACACCTATAATTTCAATCTTTTTACTATCTAAACTAAATATCACTTTGACTTCAGGAGGGTTTAGGTCATAGTTTGAATTTCCAGTTAAAGTGGAGAAGGGGGTAACTTGAGAACTGTTAACTTCTATAACTGGAGGAGTATCTGATAGGGTATCAAAAATTGTCTGGGCTTGTGTAGTTGGGACAGGGATGTCTTTGTAAAGAGTAGTTTTTTCTATTAAATCATTAGCATATTCCCTAATCTTAAAATCAAAAGTCCCTTCACCTGTTGATTCAAATTTAATTGTATAGATTCCATCATTGGGTAAAAAGATAAATTTAGCATCATCTAGGGTGTCATAAGCAGAGCCTGGGATATTTGCTTCAAAATCACCATTTGACCGCTATGGCTTTGCTTGGAATAATATAATTTAGCAGGCCCTTTTAATGATAAATTCCTCTCAGGGTCATCAATTGAAGCGCTGAATAAAGGGACTGTATCATCACCATTTATCATGATTTCATCCTTTTTAGGAATTTTAGTTCCTAATAGTCCAATTGAATATTTTTCAATTATTTGTCCAAGGGTTGGGATTCCTGACCCTGCAATTATAGTTGTATCAACACCATTAGTATTAGATAAGT
>Ga0075615_129_pt1 | contig 33316 bp, 34 predicted proteins | sample RifGroA1_FD_68369 | JGI IMG/M metagenome (GOLD analysis project Ga0075615, IMG submission 68369) | Microgenomates (Daviesbacteria) bacterium GW2011_GWA1_36_8
TAGGCTGCAGGAGATATTTAATCTTTTTTATGTGTAATCACCTCCCTGGGTAAAAATTCTACCTCAGGAGTGTTACCGATGTATCTCATCTTTTGCAATGAAATAACTTAAATAAGTGCTAAGTGCCCAAGAGATGTTTTCGAAGTCTAGTAGACTTCGAACGCATACCAAGCTCATTAATCAAAATCCGTTTACTGTTATGTGCCCAAGAGAGGAGTCGAACCTCCACACCATTTCTGGCAATAGATCCTAAATCTATCGTGTCTACCATTCCACCACTTGGGCATATCTGGATTTTAACAGAATAACAATTAAGAGTCTAACTGAGCGAGGCTGCAGCTCTATGGGCAATATTTTCTAATTCATCATCAAGCTCATCCAGTTCAATTTTCCTACCGTATTTAACTTCCAATGCCTTCTGCAATAACCAGTCAGCAAGTTCAGGGTTTTTTGGCAAAAGGGACCCATGCATATAGCACCCAATGGCATTTTTATAAATACATCCCTCAAATTTATCCTCCCCATTATTTCCAAATCCAGCTTTAACTTTGCCCAAAGCTTTTGCACCCTTTTTTAAATAAGTTTTTCCAGAATGGTTCTCAAACCCCACCAAATAATTTGAAATTTGAAATTTGAAATTTGAAATTTTTATCACTATATTCCCTATCATTCTCTCCTCACCTGCCATAGTAAAGGCTGGAAAAATACCCACTCCTTCAAGTTTAGGGCTCTCAAAAGGCTGGTAAGATTCTCCTAAAAGTTGATATCCCCCACAAATTGCCAGTAAAGGCACCCCTCTCTTCACCTCTTCCCTTATCACTCTTCCCTTATCACTAACCTTTAAATCCCCGGCCACTAATTCCTGCTGCTGGTCTTGTCCCCCTCCAAAAAAATATACATCCACATCTCCACTTTTTAACTTGTCTTTAAGAGAAATATTCTTAATTAAAACTTTTATACCTCTCCACTCCGCCCTTTTTTTTAAGGCAATTATATTTCCAGTATCACCATAAATATTCATTAAATCAGGATATAAATACCCAATTACTAACTTCATTCCTCCCTCCAATATTCCTTCTTTACTTTACTTTTTACTAATATATCCTGAAGCTGCAGCATCGCGGTATAAGTAGGCAAGATATAAAGACGCCCATTTAGACCCCTTTTTGAGTCTTGAAAGGCCTTATCTAAGCTTGGAATAACCTCTATATTTCTAGCTTCCACGCCTGAATATTTTAACCTTACAGCCAGATCATAAGCTCTTGTACCTGAGCAAATAACTCTGCACTCTGAATTTTGAACTCTGAACTCCTCAAAATTAGCATCCCAGATCCAGGATACATCCTTTCCATCAGCAAAATTATCATTTAAAGCCAAAAGCAAAGTATCCTCTTTTTTAATATGTTCTTTTAAAGTTGCAAACACATGCCCGGCTCCAGCAGGATTTTTTATCAAAAAAATGTACCCCTCTTTTTTAGCTTTCCACACCGGGTGTGTCATCTCAAACTTTTCCACTCTCCCAAAAGCAGGTGAAAAGTCTTTTAAAGACTCAATAGATATATTTATATCTAAATTCAAATGATAAGCTGAAATAAATGCTGCCAAAAAATCATAGATATGATAAATGCCTGGAAGAGGCAGGTTAATAGTTAATAGTTCATGGTTCATGGTTATTTGAAAACTGCATCCTTCTAAACCCTCTGTTTTAATATTTTCAGCTTCATAGTCCAGTTTTTGGGCTTTTCCTTTTCTGTTTTCTCCTGTAACCTTGAATTCATCAAGTCCAAAAAGCACAGTTTTGCCCTTAAAATCATCTTTGAGTGTAGCTATATTAAAGTCATCACCATTTAAAATTATTAAAGAGTCTGGGTTTAAAAGTTTGAGAGTCCCTGTCCATTTTTTTAAAACAGTATTAACCTCCCCATACCTGTCCAGCTGGTCCCTAAATAAATTTAAAAAAACAATAACACTTGGATTAATTTTATTAACAACACTGTTAAATGCAGCCTCATCCATTTCCCAGATAGCTAAATCAAACTTTTCCAGCTTCCCACTTAGAATGAGGAAACTTGAAATAAGGGCAGAAGCAATACCCCTTTCTAGGTTTGAACCTGTGGAGTTTCTTAAAACTTTAAGATTATTTGATTTAGCAAAGTGGGCAAGCATCCTTGAAGTTGTGGTCTTACCGTTTGTTCCTGTAATGATTACATTTATAGGAATCTGCTTGGCCAAAATAGAAACAAGATCAGGACAAATCTTTAATCCATAAAGCCCTGGAGCTGCACTACCGCCGCCAACCTTTAAAAACCTTGTAAGAAATAAAATAGTCTTTCCAACAACTATTGCAATAAAAAGTCTGAGCACTGAAAAATTATACTATGTTTGGAGCCTTTACTTTAAAGCAAGTTTGGCAGAAGATGTATAAATCTTAGAAAGTTCCTCAGATTTTCCTTCAGGAAGCTCAATGTTAAGGTTATAGCTTTGAGAAAATCTCTCTATATCAGCTATAAAGTAAGAAACATTTCCACCCCACCTAGGTGAAGCAGCATAAACCCTGTTCATAGCATATGGGTTAGTCAAACCTTTATTAATATAGTTTTCTTTAAGGCCCTTGTTTAGAGTGTAAATTCCATCTTTCCAAGATTTAAAATAAATTGCATTATCACCATAAACTCCCCACCCATAAGCATTGTAACCTCCGGGAATTCTTTTACCAAAAGTAGATTCAACACCGGCAATAGCTGGAACTAATTTCCAGTCCACACCATATTTATCAGCAGCATCAATAAAGTCCTGGGCATTATCCTGCATTGGAGAGTTGTGCTTAGCTAAATAGTCTTTTAAGACAATAGCCCTAGGATCCAGAGCTTTTGCTTCTATCTGATGAGTTTGAGTCAAAAGGTGTACAGGTTTATCCTCAGCTAAAGCGCTGGATGGGTTAAGGGTTATTAGAGTAATAAATATAAACAAACTTGCAAATATTTTTTGCATAAAAAAATCCTGGGGTATGAGGGGACATACTCCAGGATATAGCTGCTAAGTATATACTATAGGGTTCAAAAAGTCAAATTAAGGAGGTTAAATATTAAACCTCTAGGATAAATGAGGCTAATTTATCAGGGTCGTGTCTTAAAAGATGCTCTTTTGGAAAGTATTTTGCCAGTGGGGCTTTTATAATCTTAAGCTTTGGATTTATTCTCAAACACTCTTTTTCATCAACCTCCAAAGGTTCCTGACCCTCACTCTTATATGCCTCCAAAACTTCTCTTTCAATATGGGCATCATTGGCTATCATGAGCTGTATTCTATCTGGCTCGCCCAAATAGAAATTATATGCCTTCAAAAAATCAGAAGCCTTAAATTTATCAGTCTCTCCCTGTTTGGTCATTAAATTCAAAACTAAAATAACCTTTGCACTTGAGGCCACAACTGTCTCTGCAACTCCTTTAACTAAAAGATGGGGTAAGATACTGGTGTATAAATCCCCAGGACTTAAAATAATTTTATCAGCCTCAGAAATTGCCTCTAGCGCTTCCGGGTTAGGATCTGCAGTTGTATCAAAATAAATTCTTGAGATTTTGTCCTGAGGATCATAGTTAGCTTCCTGTCCCCTGGTATCAATCTTTGTTTCTCCTTCTAGAGTGTTGCCCTTTGAAGTCTGGGCTGTTAACTCTAAGTCAGTCAGGCTGACAGGCACAATATGGGCTTTTACCCTAAAAAGGGCTCTCATGGCGTCTATGCCCCTGTCCTGGCCCTGGTAGAGCCTCTGCAGCTGGGATTCCAAAAGGTTACCTATGGCATGGCCCTTTAGGGGTCCATCAACCTCTTTTAGCCTTTCATTAAAAAGCCTTTGGGCTACCTGTCTTTGCTCCTCCTCTTCCATACAGGCCAGTAAAACCTGCCTGATATCTCCAGAAGGTAAAACACCCATCTCAACTCTTAATCTGCCAGAACTTCCACCACTATCCCAGGTACCAGTAATTGCTGTTAAATCTTCAGGGTGGTTATTTTCAACTAAACCTCTAAGGAGTGCATAATGGCCAGTGCCACCACCTAAGGTTACAATTTTCTGAGGCCTATTCTTTCCGTCATTGGTTGCCATTTAAAAAAAGATACAAGGTAGAATACCACAAATACAAAACCCCTGCAAAAATGGTTTGTTTGAAGTACAATATGGGATATAATTTACGCCGGTGTGGTGGAATGGTAGACACGCTGTCTTCAGATGGCAGTGGGAGCAATCTCGTGGAGGTTCAAATCCTCTCATCGGCACCAAGAGTTTAGTTGCACCGAAGGTGCAAAATTAACTCTTGCGGATCTTTGGGGATTTAATCAGATCTTTGATCTGGTTCACCTTTCGCCGAAGGCGAATGGGTGTATTATCCTCTCATTAGCACATCAAGCGGATGTGGTGGAATGGTAGACACGCTACCTTGAGGTGGTAGTGCCAGAAATGGTGTGAAGGTTCGACTCCTTTCATCCGCACAAAATTAGGGTATAATAGCAAACGCGGGCACTTAGCTCAGCTGGTAGAGCGTCGCATTTACACTGCGAATGTCGGGGGTTCGATCCCCTCAGTGCCCACATAATCTGTCAAATAAATTATGTGCGGAATCTTCGGAATTATTGGTTCTGATTCAGATGCTCCCTTAAAAGTTTTCTCAGGCTTAAAAGACATTGAATATAGAGGCTATGACTCCTGGGGAATTGCTTTCCCAAATGGTAAAAACTTTAAAGTTATAAAAAAAACAGGTTTTCTCCCTAATCACTATTCCCTACCCCCTTCTCCACTTTCTCTTGGTCACACCCGCTGGGCCACCCATGGTGGTGTTACACAGGAAAATGCCCACCCCCACTCAGACTGCACAGGTAAAGTTGTTTTAGTCCACAATGGCATTGTAGAAAACTATTTAGACTTTAAAAAATCCCTAACTTCACACAAATTTAAATCAGAAACAGACTCAGAAGTTATGGTTCACCTAATAGAAGATGAGCTTAAAAGAACTAAGGAGTTTAAAACTGCAGTAGCAAATGTTTTTAATAAACTGGATGGTTTAAATGCAATTGTAGTTGCAGATGGAAAAGAAATTGTAGCTGCAAAAATAGGCTCACCGCTGGTAATAGGTAAAAACAAAGATGGCTTTTTATTAGCCTCAGACCCAAATGCGCTCCTGCTTCATACAAACAAGCTTCTATTCTTGGAAGATAACCAGATGGCAGTACTAAATAAAAAAATAGAACTTTTTTCTCTTCCTAAAATGCAGAAAATTACCCCTAGATTTAAAACAGTAGATTGGAAACACACTAAATCAGATCTGGGTAAGTATCCCCATTTTATGCTCAAAGAGATAAATGAACAGCCTGAGGTCTTAAAAAGGGTTTTGAAAAATACAGCTGAAATTAAGGAAGTATCTGATTTAATTAAAAAGGCTCAGGGCACCTATCTTATTGGCTGCGGTACTGCAGCCTATGCTTGCATAGCTGGAACTTACCTATTTTCAAAATATGCAAAGTTCCATGTTAATTTTGCAGCAGGGTCTGAGTTTAATTTTTCCCAGGATTTTTTAAATGATAAAAGCTTATTAATTGCTATATCCCAGTCAGGTGAAAGTATAGATGTGGTTGAACCTGTAACCTCTGCCAAAGCTAAAGGTACTAAAGTTGTATCTTTGGTAAATGTTTTAGGCTCTACCCTTTTTAGGATGTCCCACAAACCTGTTTTATTAAATGCAGGGGTGGAAAAAGGGGTTGCCTCTACTAAAGCCTTTATCTCCATGGTTGCCCATATGATCCTGCTTTCCCTCTCTATGGTTGGTAAACAAACAGAAGCCAAAAAAATTATTTTAGATTCTGCCAAAGAGATAGAAAGAATTCTTAAAAAATCTTCTGAAATTAAAAAATTAGCAGATGAAATTAAAAAATCTAAAAATATCTATGTTTTAGGCAGAGGTTTAAATTACCCAATAGCCCTAGAATCTGCCTTAAAAATTAAAGAAATCTCTTATATCCATGCAGAAGGTTTTGCAGGAGGTGAGCTTAAGCATGGGGTTATTGCCCTTATTGAGAAGGATACACCTGTGATTGTTTATGTGCCAGAGGATGAAACAAAAGGTTCAATTTTAGCTAATGCTATGGAAGTCAAAGCCAGAGGAGCTTATGTTATAGGCGCTGCAGCCCAAAATAATCCAATTTTTGATTTCTATTTTGAAGTAAAAGATGTAGGAGCAAGCTCAATTTTACCCTCAGTGGTCTTTGCCCAACTGCTTGCCTATCACCTTTCCACAGGATTAGGACTTAACCCTGATAAACCCAGAAATTTAGCCAAATCTGTTGTGGTAAGATAGGTTTATGCCTGATATTTCAAGAATCTTCTATCTTCTAGCTCTTGTTTTTCTTCTGATGGGTCTTGTCTCAAATATACTTCCTAATTGGCCCAAACTTCCGGGAGACATGTATTTTGACAAAGGAGGCTTCAAAATCTATATCCCTTTTACCTCCGCAATAATTATTTCTGTAATTTTAACTCTAGTTTTAAACTTCCTTAGAAAATAGATGGAGCGGGAAACGGGACTCGAACCCGCGACATCCTCGTTGGCAACGAGGCACTCTACCACTGAGTTACTCCCGCTTGGGTGCCGCAGCGGTGAATCGAACACCGATAACTTGTTCTTCAGACAAGCGCCTTGACCACGTTGGCAACTGCGGCATGCTGGAATTTTACCACTTGTCATTCTGGCTTGTCCAGAATCCACTAAAAAATCTCCCTCTATGACTTTAGCCTAGGCAAATAGACTCATAAAGGGAGATTAATTTTAAGCTGCTGGGGGCATTCCACCGCCCATACCGCCTGGTTGGTCACCGCCACCTGTCTCACCTCCTGATGGAGGTTCTGGAGCTGGAGGTGCTGCTGGGGGTGTATCACCCATTCCTCCTCCCATTCCTGGCTCAGGAGTTGGGGCTGGAGGAGGCGCCATTGGTTCCTCACCTGCTGGAGGTGCTGGAGGAGGTGTTTGGTCTCCCATAGGAACACCCATTCCACCATCTCCTGCTGGAGCTGGGGGTGTCCCCATTCCCGCATTTGGGTCAGCTGCTGGGGCACCACCGCCTGCACCTGCATTTGGATCATCTGGATTCATATTAAAATTCACCCCCTTTTGAAGTTTTTAGAAACTGGCTCTAGCTTACAGGTAATTAAGCTTATTAGTCAAGTATTAAGCTGCAAATTTAGGAAATTATGTATTAACCATTTCCTTGAGGCTTGAAATAAACCTTTGTGACTCATTGTTACCGTTGTCCGCCAGCAATATATGCTGTTCAAGGTCCCAAAGGAAAGTACAGCCTGGATTTAGTTTTCTGATTCTTCTAAAACCATCTAATCTTTTTGCGGGATTAAAACTAAATCTTACAGTCTTATCATTGTTTAACCATGGTGCAGTCTGGTACTCAGTCACAAAAACACTCTTGTGGTTAATCCTCGAAAGGATAAAAAGTGCTTCAAAATACTTCCATAGAAATTCAGTTACTATTCCGGGATAAATATTATTGTAAATGTTTAAACCCGCTATATCTATTTTTGGATTTTTTAGCACCCAAGAGACAAGACTCGGTGTATCCCAGGGGATATTCGTGACCATTGGCCGAATGTGTTCTACAGAACGTATAACATCAATCTCATCATCTACATAGGAAGGTGAAAAACGACGGTAGTTTGCAACGTCTAAGCGCTTTGAAAGCGGTTCATTGGACCCTTGGATACTGACAATTTCAGGATACTGGGGCAAAAGTTCTCCTGCCACTTTATAAGTTAAATCAAGAAATAATTTTTTGGCATCAGGGTCTTTATCCAAAAGCACTCCATTTTCTCTCAAGTATGGAAACTTTTCATAAATCCAATAACCCAAATTAACTTCTCGTCCTCCCACAGATTTAGGGCCAAACTGTATATCGATCTCCTTGTCAGCATTCAGAATCTGATCGATATTTCTATGAACTTCATCAAATCTCACAGGCAATCTTACCCGCCCTACAGGTAGTTCTAACTGTCTTTTTATTGTTTCTGTAATATCAAGGTTGTACCATCTAATTGCAGAAGTATTAATATTCAGTCCAATCCGCCATGGATCAAAAAATGGAGCGGTTGCAGATTTATTATCAGGAGTTATTCCGGTTGATGCAGCTAAGGCTACAACAGCCATCTGTTTTAATAAAAGCCGTCTGGCAGGGTTAAAATCCGTCCTCTCGTTGCTCATTTATATTGACAGATTTAATTGACCTAGTCTTCCCTTTTTATTTTGGCACCTAAACTGGATAATTTCTCAACCACATCTTCATATCCCCTCTCAATTAACTCTGCTTTATTAATGGTTGAACTTCCTTTTGCTGCCAAAGCAGCTAAAACTAAAGCCATTCCAGCCCTGATATCTGGGGTTTCCAAATCCCTCCCGTAAAGTTTAGTAGGTCCAATCACTATTACCCTGTGAGGATCAGCAATATCAATCTGTGCCCCCATACTAATTAATTTATCCACAAAAAACATCCTTGACTCATACATCCAGTCGTGCAAAAGTGATGCTCCCTGCGCTTGGGTTGCCAACACTATAAATAAACTCATTAAGTCTGTAGGAAACCCTGGCCAAACATTCACAGTCAGTTTCTCTATATTTTTAATTCTTTCTGCTTTAACTGTTACAGTTGTATCAGAAGCCTCAATTTTACCTCCCATTCTTATTAAAGGATAAACAATTGGCTCCAAATCCTCTAAACTTATTCCCTCCAGTTTAATTTTACCCTTTGTTAATAGGGCAGCTATTGCATAAGATGCAAACTCTAAATAATCAGCACCAAGGTTAAACTGGGCACCATTTAGTCTTTGTACACCAGTGATTGTTAATCTGGACCCTCCAACACCTTCAATGTTTGCCCCCATTAAGATTAAAAGTTTGCACAAATCAACAACATGAGGCTCTTTTGCGCAATTTTTTAATACAATCTTTTGGTCACCTAAAACAGATACTAGAATTAAATTTTCAGTTGCAGTCACAGAAGATTCTTCCATAAAAAACTCAATATAATTTTCTTTATTATTTTTCTTTTGGATAAAATACTTTAAATCATCTACTTTTACTTCATATCCTAGCGCTTCAAACCCATCCAGATGTGTCTGGATACTCCTTTTTCCAATAACATCTCCTCCGGGATGGGTAAACTCTACCCTTCCAATCCTTCCCAATACACCTCCGGCAAAAACAACTGCACCCCTCAATTTATAGGTTAACTCTGGTGGCAATGTAGATGTTTCAATATTTTTGGCCTGGATCCTAACAATATCATCAGATCTTTGGACTTTAACACCTAATTTTTTTAAAATCCCAATACTGACCCTAACATCCTCAATTTCAGGAATATTTCTTAAAACTACTTCATCTTCAGTCAGTAAACAGGCTGCAAAAGCAGGAAAAACAGAATTTTTATTCCCTCCAATTTTTATTGTTCCTTTTAACTTTTTTCCACCCTCAATAATATATTTAGCCACTACTTTGTCACTCCTTTATCTTCAATATCATCAAAAACACAAGTTTGAGGTAAAACCATAGACTCCTCACCAATTTTTACCCCGGGCATTAAGCTGCAGTTTACCCCAAGCTTTACATCTCTTCCTAATATTGCCCCAAATGAGGTAAGCCCGGTAGAAATCTTAATTTTTTTAATCTTGCTCTGGATTTCTCCCCTGTCAATTCTTCTGTTAGCAAATACAGTCCCAGCTCCAATTCTTGTACCCTCATCAATGATGGAATCTCCAACATAATTTCTATGAAGGTGTCCACCTTTATAAATAATTGAATTTTTAATCTCAGAGTGGCTCCCCACCAAAACTTCATCATCAATGAAGCTATTTTCTCTGATAGAACTATAATCTCCCACCACAGCATTTTTACCTATATAAACAGGACCTGAAATTTTGGCAAAATCTAAAACCTTAGCCTCTGCCCCAATAACTACTGGACCTTCAATTTTAGCTGTGGGGGAAATGCTTGCGCTTGGAGCTATGTGGGTACCTTTAAGCTCAGATAACAAAAGTGCATTTATATTTAATAAATGCCAGGCAAATTTTAAAGTTACTTCTTCTATATCATCAACCAAAACCCCTGCGACATCAACATCTTTAATATACTTTTTAAGGGCTATCTCTAAACTGTAATGCTCCTTTTTAACCTTATCTAAATAATTAAAAAATCTTGAGTCTAAAATATACCCGCTGGTAATCCTTAATTTGTACTCACCTTTTTTAGAAGGTTTCTCAGATACATCCACAACCCTTCTGTTTATATTAAGCCTGACCATTCCATATAAATTTGCAGAGTCTGATGTTCTGACAGCTATAGACTCATTTTCCCTGGTTTGTAGAGACTGAAATAACTTATAAGCGTTAATCTTGTCAGCAGAGGTTATAAAGACTTTTTCATCTTTAGATATAAACTCTTTTGCAGAAAGTATGGCGTCACCCTGTCCTTTAGGCAGGTTTTGGGTAACTATTTTTATTTTCGGATTCCCTAAAAATAATGAAACCGCCCTATCCTTATCCTTTGGAGAAACCACAATGTAGATCTCTTTAATTTGTTTGATATTTTTTAAAAGGTTAAAGATTGTCACCTCAATAAGACTTGCTCCCAAACCCATTTTATAAAAAGATTTATGCACCTTTGTAGCCAGGGGCCAGAATCTGGAACTTTCTCCAGCTGCCAACACAATTACCTTTTCAACACTTTGTTTATTCATCCGCTATTTCTCCTCGAGTATATTACCTTTACCTGTAAACCTCAACTTTTAAGTTATCTCCATCAAAATCAAACCTGAATGTAACTTTTGAATCAAAATTATTAGTTATATAAAGGTTTTGTCTTTCTCCAACTGCCCTGTTTCCAGGCATATTATAAATTGCAACTCCATATTCTTTAGGGACCTCATTTATAGCTGCAAAATTATGGTTAGAAGGGGCATATGAATCCAAACCCGCATCTTTGGCTGCATAATTAATAACTGAGGCTAAATGGCAGACACCATCACCCATTAAATATCCATCAGACTTAAATCCTTCTGAACCATTAAAATGGGCTCTGGTTGTTTTAACCAAAAAGGTTTTCTGACTTCATCCCAACTAAGGTTTTCTTTTGAAGTCACACTTCCCCTCAAATAAGCCATGTTAAGTAAAATATTATCTTTAAATACAGAATTAATATACCTGTCTGGCTGTCTTTGCTCTAAAGAGATAGACCTGGAAGAAAGTACAGTTTTAGGTTCAGAAACTGGTACCCCTATGGTGTTTAGGGAAATAAGTGAGAAAATTAGTACTGAAGAAAGAACGCTTGCAAACATACTTTATTTATAACCTAGAGAATAAATCTCTAAGCCTAAATATGATTAATATTATACTACACTATAGGTTTAAATGCAAAGTAAAATGAGTTTTGGGGAATTTACACTAAATCAATTAAGATAGTTCCAAGATGAAGTTCTTTATAGCTTCTCCCGGCCTTAGGGAGCAAACCATCGTTTTCAAAAGCATCTGTAGGACACTCCATTTCACCCCTAGAAATCATAAAAACTCCAACTTGTTCCTCCATTATTGGCAAAGCATACACAAGAGCCACCCTTGGGTCTATTGCGTACCAATTTGGTCTATCAGGAGTTTTATCAGTTCCAAATCTGGCTAAATTTGTTAAAGTATCAGCTAAAGTACTGTGTTGATATCTTGGGTTGGAAATTTCTGATGGATTACTCCTCCTTACTTTGCCTCGAAAAAGATAATTACTTCCAATTACATAATCTCTACGCTGGAATCTATTAAGTTGAAAGTCAAAAGCGCTGGCCAGTATCTTATCGTTCTTTTCAACTTCGTCTCTAAGGAACTCAACTGCATTATCAAAATTCCAAATGTAGGAGTGAATTGCTTCATTGGGCTTTCTTGCCGGTATCAAATACGAAGGGATATCCACAAACAATAGGGGTTTATCAAATTCTCTGATTAAGGGTTCTAGGATCTCTCTACCTGCTTCTATCATTTTGTAAAAACTTTGTTAGAGTTTTGTAAGATTTATGTATATTCTAATACTTTTGTCAACAATAGTCAAATATTATAGGCTATTTCAAAAGTTTTTAGAACTTAAGTGTTTGTGAAGCTAAATAGAATTTATGGAGCTGAAACTCTGGCAATTATAGTAGTTACTCTTGGGTTAGCTAATGGTTTACCATAAATAGCCATCTCCTGAATTGGAAAAGTCCAATCAACTGAGCTTGTAATATCTTCAATTATTTCAAATTTATCTAAAATCAGGTTGAATGTATCTTTTCTTATCCAGGTACTAAGCGTTAAATGAGGATAACTTTTCTTTGGAAAAGATACTTTTTTCCCTGAATAATCTTCAACAATTTTCAGCCTAAGACCTCTTAAAAAGTCATCAGGAAAAGCCTCTAAAGATAGAAATCTACTTTGATTTGATCCCTTAAGACCCTTAACTGTAATATCTGGAAAGCTATTCTTTGTGAGAAAAGCCCTCAAAGAATCTTCAAGCGCTATTAGCTCACTATTACTTAATGATCCAATTCTAAATACAGTAAGATGAGCATATTTAGGTTTTACAATCCGAAGTCCAGGTATCACATGTACAATTTGATCTTGTACACAAACAAGATCCCCAATAAATACATCAGGTAAAGGTATTCCTACAAAAACTCCTGTATACTGTGGATTTTCAATCATAAATTTTATCTACCAGAATTAAAGTATTTTACATTTGGCTGATTAGCCAGTGATTCCGCAGGCACCAAAAGTGAAGTAAGTGTGTGAAACATATATTCAACCTCAACTCCTGAAAGGCTTTTAGCAACACGTAAAACTGTTCTTGGATCATCATCAAAAAACTTAACTTTCTTATATTTAGTTCCTAATTCTCTAAGTACATGAATTTTTGATGTCGAAGTACTTTCACCATGTGGAGTATAAAAGATATCCATAAAAAGGTGTTGCACCTCGCCTACTTCTAAAGTCTTTTCAGTCATATCAACCCATTCAGCTTTATTTGATCTTCCAGTCGCACCATAAATATGAACTCCAGATTCTGCTAATTTCTCCAGATAATTTTTAACCCAAGGGAAAACACTTCTTCTAGCATGAAATTCAAAATTTGTTTCTTCTAGTAACCCATTTATATGTTCATTTACTCTTACATGGCTTATATTAAGCTGAGCAACTTCTTCAAGAGTAAGTCCTTGGATAATCTGAGTTCTTCTTTTGATACCGCCTAAAAGTCCAAAAAATCTCGCAAGTTTTTGTCTTTTGATTAGGGTATCATCAAAATCAAAAACATATGCGCCCTCTACTTCATTTGCCATAGTGCGTATTATACACAGAAATTTAAATATTTCTATAGGTTATGCTTTCAATTTAAGCCTAAGTTTGTTAAAATTTATCAACTTTGCGGGATCGTCTAATGGTAGGACAACAGACTTTGGATCTGTTTATCTAGGTTCGAGCCCTAGTCCCGCAGCTCAGCGAAAATCCGTCCTCTATAAATCAACACCAGGTGTTAAATTGCTTCAAACATAAGGAATATACTGTAGTATACTAAGAATAATGCCATCAAGAAATCTTGTCCTAGCTCCTGATGAAATATACCACATTTTTAACAGGGGAGTAGCCAGATTACCTATCTTCTCCCGAACAAAAGATTATCAAAGATTCCTAAGTTTAGTTGATTATTACAGATTTGAGGAAACTCCTACCAGCTACTCGCACTTTAACAAACTCCCAGAAGAAATGAAAGAAGAGATTATGGCTTCCATGCAAAAAGAAAAAAAGTTGCATGTTAAAATTTTAGCTTTTTGCCTAATGCCTAACCATTTTCATTTTATACTAAAACAGGTTAGTGAATTTGGAATCACAACTTTCATGAGGAATTTACAAAATGGATATGTAAAATACTTTAACCTAAAAGAGGACAGAGTAGGTCCCTTATTCCAATCAATGTTTAAATCAGTCAGGGTAGAGTCTGATGAGCAATTAGTCCACCTCTCAAGGTATATTCACCTAAATCCATCAACTAGTTTTTTAGTTAAAATAGAAAACTTGGAAAAATATCCTTGGTCATCCTTTAAAGATTACCTGTCTGACAACTCCGCGCACTTTACACATACAGAGATTGTAATGGGGTTTTTTAAAAACAAGGATAAATATAAAGAGTTTGTTTTTAACCAGGCTGATTATCAAAAGGAATTATCCAGGCTGAAACACTTGGTATTAGAATAAATACCTAAAATCCTTAGGTTGAAACTTATTCAACCTCCGATGTTGAATTAATAGTAATTAAAAGAAACTAAGTTATACAGGAAGGTTACTAGCAGCTAAATATGGAATAATTTTAGAATATTTTGATTGTTTATCTGCTGTAACTTGTTCATAAACTTCTAAAAGTTTAGGAATTCTTCTATCAATATTAAATTGCTTGTGAATTTTTTCTCTTGCTGCAAGACCCATTTTCCTGGCAATTTCCTGATTATTTAATAAAAAGATTAAATTTTCAGCTAATTTAAAAGGATCAGGGCTTGAAACAAGCAATCCGCTGATATTATGCTCCACTAAAAATGGTTTTACTTTAGATTCTGTAGCTACAACCGGTATCCCGGAAGCCATAGCCTCCATAACAGACATACCTTTACTTATGGGAGGATAACAAAAAACATCAGCTGCGCAATGAAATTTATAAATATCATACTGGGCAGGAAACAGAAGTACTTTTTCACAAAGTCCCTCCTGTTTTAGCATCTCCTCAATTTTAGGCTTAGTATTATCCCAATCATCATCTCCTGCAATAACTAACCTTGCATCATCAACTTCAGCTAACACAAGTTTAAAAGCTTTTATAAGTTTATCTATATGTTTTCCTTCAACAATTCTTGATAAACATAAAATAACTTTATGTGATCTTTTAAGTTTCAAAAATTTTCTGGAATAATTCCTGTCACTCTTTTTAACTATTGGAAAATCTTTAACATCAACCGCATTTAGAATTGAAATGACTTTGTTTATACCTAAACCGTGCTCAATTAATTTCCTGGTAGATTTGGGTCCCACAGTAATAGTCCTGTCTGCATAATTTCCAAGTTGTAAAGCAACAAAGTCATACTCTTCTTTTTTATATCCCATATGCTCATGGCTGATTACAGGAATACCTGTTTTGTCTCTGGCGAGCTGACAACAGGAAAGGGCATTCCTTCCATGTGCATGGATTAAATCAGGGTTGTATTTTTCTACCACCTCCAAAACTTTTTTTTCAAACAAAACATTATTGCTTTTATTTTTTTCTACAGGAACTAAGAAAGCCTTTATATTCTTGGGAATAAAGGGTGCAAAAGAACCACGCTCTGCTACTAAGTAAACATGTATTCCCATTTCTGAAAGAGGTTTTACCAAATTCATGGCACTTCTCTCTGAGCCCGCTAAATTAAATGGTTTTAGAACAAGTAAAACTGATTTGATCATAAAGTTTAAGCATTTTAGCAGAAATATCTAATTTTAAATACAATAGAGCTTATTCACCACAAACTGTTGATTAAACTTTTAATTTCGCAGTTAACTTGTTGAAAAGCATTCCCAAGGCTAAAAACATCCCTAAATATAAAATAGTTGCAACTGAAGCTGGGAAATATTTATAAAATAAGTCATATCTTGCAAGGATTGGCCAATGGATCAGGTAAATTTCATAGGACAAAAGCCCAAATATATTAAAAAGCTTAAACTCAAATGATTTTGCAATAAATATAAAAATTATAGAAAACATTGTTATTAAGCTTCTTGTTTGTTCAATATCTTTAGATAATCCCACCCCTGAATTTATTGATGTATAAGCAAATAAAATTATAAAAAGTAAAATTAAAAGATCCTTTAAATTCCTTTCAAAAAACACCTTTTTAAACCCAATCTTAAAGGCTTCTAAGCTACCCTCAGAAATTAAAAGCGCAAAAAATACACCTAAGGGAAACGATAAATAGTGCAGTTTATATAAATTTAAAACATCATTATTTATCTCAAGAGGTGGATTTTTCAAAAAATAATTGCTGACAATGACCAAAAGGAGCGGACAAAGATATGGAAACCTCTTCCAGAAAAGCAAAGGAAACAGCAGATAGTAGAAAAGTATCATTGAAAAATACCAAAGGGGTGAATCCAGGCTCAAAAATAGATCAGCAACAGGGAAAAAACCCAGGAAACTTTGGATAATAATTTCTAATGAATAACTTCTGTTTAAAATAAAATAATCAGCCATAAAAAAGGCTGATATCACAATCCAAAAGGGCACAAATAACTTTCTTAACCTTTTTAAATAAAACTTAAAAATGTTTAAAGGTTTTTTTAAAGAAGATAAAGTTAAGCCAAAACCTGATAAAAACAAAAATAGGTTTACACCAACTCCTGCTAAAATGGAAAAAGGCCATAAAAATCTTTGGTCAGAGCTTAAAAAATAACCAATATGGGACAGTATTATAGCTAAAATTGCAAAACCTTTAAGCTCTTCTGTCCTGGAAACAGAAAAAAACCTCTCCCGCTCTGCTTTCCTTATAGAAAAAAACAATGCTGTGCAAAAAATTATTCCAAAAATTATGGTCTGAAATTGTGGATTATCTGGTGATATTTGCATTTATATAATCTGCCCAGGCTTTATAGCCCTTATCTGATGGGTGAAACTGGTCAGAACAATAAAGACTTGATTTCTTTTTAAACTCATTTTTAAATTTGTCATGTAAATTTACAACCTTAAGATTTTTTTCCTTAGCCAGCGAATCAATTATATGATTAAAATTATCTGTATTAGCCTCAATATTTATATCCCAGGGAGGGAATAATACCAAATCTGACCCTAAATATGGAATATTTATTAAGGTCACCTGCGCTTTAGTCTGACTGAGCTGTTTTAAAATTTGGGCATAATATTCCCTAAAATAGCTTGCCATTTTTAAATCATGGACATCATTTACCCCAATCATTAAAACTATAAAATCTGGATTTTGCTCTAATGTCTCAGGTACCTGTTCTTCTAAAACATCCTTAACTCCTGCTCCTGGAACTGCCAAATTTAGAAGACTGACTTTTTTATCACCCCCTACAAAGCTTTGAGCAATAAGATGTGCCAGTACACTAGAAGAATCTGAAGTACATGTCCCTGCCAGCAAACTGTCCCCCAAAGTTATAAGTTTAATTTCATGAGCTCCTTTTCCAACCTCACTTTTCCTTATATAATTTTGATTTCCCACAAAATGACTTCCAATATAGTCAAAAAAATATGCATAAGACCTGTTTAAATAAACTGCAGAAAGTATAATAAGAACCAGGATAGCAACAGGCAGAAATTTTTTCACTTAAACTAATTATACAGTGATTAAGAAGTTGTTAAAGCCTTTTTTAATTCTTCTAAACTGTCCCAGTCGTGGATAGAAACAGGATAAATTTTATGTTTAAACTTTTTTAACCTTTTAATCCTTTCATTTAATTGTTTTTTGTCTACTAAATCTGATTTAGTTAAAAGAATAATTTGAGGTTTCTTAATAAGTTCGTTACTAAAAGATTCAAGTTCATTTACTACAACTTTATAATCTTCTTCTAAATTCGGTGAATCTGCAGCTATACAGTGAAGAAGCACAGAAGTCTTTTCAATATGCTTTAAAAATTTAACCCCCAATCCCCTGCCATCTGAGGCACCTTCAATCAGTCCTGGAATATCAGCAATTATTTTTCTATTTAATACCCCCAGATTTGGCTCCAATGTAGTAAAAGGATAATCAGCAGTCTTTACAGAAGTTGAGGTGAGTTCATTTAATAAACTGCTTTTGCCTGCATTTGGAAGGCCTATTAACCCAAAGTCAGCCAGCAACTTTAATGAAGCCTGAAAATGTTTTTCTTCACCATCAAGCCCACTTTGGGCATACTCAGGGGTAGTATTTCTGGAGGATTTAAATTCATAATTTCCCCAACCACCAAGCCCTCCCTTACAAACCAATATTTTTTGCCCGCCTTTATCAATTGTTATAACCTCACCAGTATTTTTTTCAATCAGAACAGTCCCAACAGGCATAAAAACTACAATATCTCTGCCATCCTTCCCTATTTTTCTGCTTAAACCCCCTGGCATTCCATTCTCCGCAGATACTAATCTCTTTCTGCTAAATTGATTTAGGACTGTTAAATCTGTTGTGGCTTCAATATATAAGTCCCCTCCTTTGCCTCCATTTCCTCCGCTTGGCCCTGATTTTTCCCCTGGATAAAATGAAACCTTACCAGCTCCTCCATGCCCTCCTTTTAAAATAATATTTACTTCATCTATCAGCATAATTGGATACAATATTTAGAAGTTGTTTATTTTAGCAGCCATGATGAAATCATTTTCAGTCAGTCCTCCAGCTGCATGGGTCATCAGCGTTAGTTTAACTTTGTTGTAAGAAACAAAAATATCAGGGTGATGCCCTTCCTCTTCTGCTAAATCTGCAACTCTATTTATAAAACTCATGGCTTCCTTAAAATCCTTAAATTTATATTCCCTTACAATAGTATCCCCAATTAAAAACCATTCATGTACAGCCTTTAAATACTCTTTAACTTTGTTCTGTTCCAGCTTGCCTTCCCCTGTATCACAGGGCACACATTTTTTCTTAGTTAAATCTTCCATCTGGGTATTATATGACTAATCTTACTTTTTTGCAGGCGCAGCTTCAGTAGACACAGCACTGGTAAATACCTCAATAGGCTTCCTAATAGGGTAACTTATTAAATATGGAAATTCCTCTTTAAGTTTCTTTGCCAATGATGGTCTGGCCCTGTCTATCTGTTCAAGTATTGACCTTTCTATATAATTTGTATCAATCCTGTTAAGCATTTCTTCTAATTCCTTATCTTTTGTCTTAATCCCCATCTCCTTTCTCATCTCAGCCAGCACATCCAATATTTTTGTAATCTCTTCTTCAGCTATTAAGTTCACTCTTAAATGCACCTCTTCCCTTAAAGTGTTCACTAAAGCTGACCTGTTTTGGGAAACCAAAATAAAAATGGCTAAAAATATAGCCTCAAGCGAAACAACCATGGTCAAAAGGCCAAATGGAAAAGGGTCAAATGCAATAGTCCCCGCTATTACATCAGTATTAACTAAAATCCAGGCTGTAAAAAAGATTACATGGAAAACTAAAAAAGCTGTTGAACCGCAGATTTCTGTTAAATCATCAGCAATTTGGGTTAAAAGTGATCGGGATCTTAAAGATTTTGCCTCAAAAGATTTAAAAAACTGTCTTCTTCTCTCAGAGGTAGGCAGGCTGTGGTTTAGAGGACTATCCTTATCAGTATCCATGGCAGACTATAGCTTTATGGTGGCAGATTTTAATATTTGTGTCAATCAGCGCGCAAAAATGGAGGATTTTTTTCTAAGCTTTGCACTATAAACAATTTCCCTGACCTCCCCATCGTCCCCTTCAATTTCAGAAACACCTGACATTCTGGCATACTCCTGTAAATAATCTGAGAGAGACTGTTGGTTTTCCTTAATTTGGGCTTTCATCTCTTTTACTTTTTTATCCAATTCTCCTGCCTGGGGCTGCCTTAGAATTTGTTGCCTGGTTACCTGTTTAATCTTGCTTGCCTCTTTAGCTTTTTCTAAATGCTCCTGGTAAGTTTTATCATTTGAAAAGATATCATCAAGCATCTCTTTGTGCTTTTTTAATTCCTCGGACAGTTTATCAATAGTTGTAATATGGTTTTTTATCAAACCCTCCATATTAAGAAGGATTTGGGATGATGAGTTGTCAGTTCCAGGAGACTCTTCTACTGTCTCACCTTCAATTACCAGATCTTGATCAGCCATAAGATCTCTAATATATTAAATAAGACCAGTAAAAAGCAATAGATAAAAAGCGTAAAAATCGCGCAATAAATCACGCAAATTGTGTTATAATTAACCTATGTTCAAACCAAGTTGTACTATATCCCCTGATGTACTCTCAGCAATTTCTGAGATTACAGAAACTAAAGTTATAGTTGAACGATCAAGAGTCTTACCCCTAAATGAACTCCACTTAAAACGCCAGGCCTTAATAAGAATGGTGCATACTTCAACATCTATTGAAGGAAATAAACTTGCAGAATACCAGGTAGACAGGGTTTTATCTGGCATGTCAGTAGCAGCTGATGACAAATCTATAATGGAGGTCAAAAATTATCAGGAAGCTGTAAAAGAGGTAGAAAAATTGGCAGAAAGAAAAGAAAAATTAACTTTAGATTTAATTCTAAAAATTCATGCAATAACCATGAAAGGGCTTTTAGAAAAAGAAAAAACAGGTGGTTTCAGACCTGCTGATATCTACATTATTGATGAAATGGGCGGAGGCAAAGAAAAATTGAGATTCAAAGGGCCTGATGCTAAAGATGTCCCAAAACTAATAAAAGAGCTTTTAGAATGGTTAAAACATGCAGAAAAAGATAATCTTCACCCTGTTTTAAAAGCTGGCCTTTTCCATTCCCAGTTTGTCCATATCCATCCTTTCTCTGATGGAAATGGTAGGGTTACAAGGCTTCTAACCACTTATCTTTTATATTCAGATGATTGGGACTTTAGGAAAGTCATAGTTTTAGAAGAGTTTTACAATAAAAACAGGCAGGATTATTATAATGCGCTAGCTTATAACTGGGAAACTCAATATGCCCCGGGTGCAGATTTTACAGATTGGCTTGAATACTTTATTGCAGGATTCCTGGTTGAAGCCAGGAAAGCCAGGGATGTCATAAATTCCCTGGGGTTTAATTTAAAAGACAGTCCAAAAGAGCAGACTTATTTAGATACTGATGAAATAAAAATCCTGGATATGCTCTCAGGCAAATTTAAAATAACTTCTGATGAGGTAGTAGACACCATAAAAGTAGCCAAAAGAACTGCCCAGCTAAAGCTCAAAAATTTAGTTGATAAAGACCTGATTGAGCCCAAAGGCCGTGGCCCAAGCACATACTATGTGGTAAAAGAGTGATTGTTGCGCAATCCTTTGCGCGCTTCATGCGCTATTTAATGAATAGTCCTTGCAAAGGTCCTGTGTTTAAATCTTTAATCCTCGCAGGATAGTATTCTCTTCCTACATTAATTAATAAATGGGAAAAGTCTATCCAATCCTCTTTAGGTACTATTTCCATGAGATCCTTCTCTATTTTCTCTGGATCTTTTTTATCAGTTAATCCCAAATTTGTAGAAAGCCTCATCACATGGGTATCAACCACAATCCCCTCAGCAATTTTGAATGCATTACCCAAAACCACATTAGCAGTCTTCCTGGCAACACCTGGTAAACTATCTAAATCCTCCATATTGTCTGGGACTTTTCCCTTAAATTTCTCAACAATCATCACTGCTGCACCATGAATAGATTTGGCTTTATTTTGATGGAAATTAATCTTAGAGATGTATTTATCTATTTCTGAAGGGGCAGAATTAACATAATCCTTCGCAGTTTTAAACTTTTTAAATAACTCTGGGGTGTAAGTATTCACAAGCTTATCAGTTGCCTGTGCAGAAAGAATTGTTGCCACCAAAAGTTCTAAAGGGGTTTTGTACTCCAAAGCAGTCCTGGGCTTTGGCCAAATCTTCCTAAGCCTTTTAAGAATATCTTTAACTTTTTCTTCTTTTGTCATTTGCAAAATTATATCATGCGCTATTTATTGCGTGATTTCTGCGCTATTTCAACCTGTCTTGCATTTAGCCTCAAACTAAGATACTATATACATAGTTTAAGTAAGTAATGTTGTACAGAGTTAGATAGTTTATCTAGTTCCTAGGCCAATTACTCTAGCAACTAGATAGGCGGTGATTACTATTTCAAAGAAATTATTTGTTGGTTCCCTTCCTTGGGGAGTTGATGACTCAGGACTTCGTGAAGCATTTTCCAAATATGGAGAAATAATTCAGGCAACAGTTTTAAAAGACAGACAAACAGGTAGATCTAGAGGTTTTGGTTTTGTTGAATTTGCCAATGATGCAGATGGAGACAAAGCTATACAGGAAATGAATGGTGCAGATATGGATGGTAGAAATATTGTTGTTAACGAAGCTAGACCAAGGGAGAATTAATTAAAAGTTTTCTATCCCGGGTGGTTATAATAAACCTTCCCGGGATTTAAAACTTGGCTTTTTGCATAAAATCTTGTATAATAATTCCTCCAATAAAATTATATGCAAAAATATAAAAAATATTTTTATTGGTATATTCTCCCATTATTTTTCAGTTTATCTCCCTTAATTTTAATCTACTCTCTAAACCTTTTTGCCCAGCCCTTTAATTTATATCTTCTCCTTTTACCCTCTGTGGCTGTAAGCAGCTACTTCGGAGGCCTTAAAGGTGGAATTCTAGCAACTACTTTAACTTCACTAGGCATGAACTATTTGTTTATTGTGCCTAACTTTACCTCTCTTGAAATACCGCAAGTTTTAAATCTTACTTTTTATATTCTTGAGTGCATTGCAGTAACAGTATTTATAACACAATCCAAGAAGACCTTACTTCTGCCCAAAGTGAAATTAAACTAAGGGATGAATTTTTATCCATGGCTTCACATGAACTAAAAACCCCGCTTACCTCAATGCTCCTGCAAATCCAATCAGCTCTTCACAATATTAAAAATGTTTCATTGGCTAATTTTTCTGTAGCAAACCTTCTAAAAATGCTTGAATCAGTTGAAACCCAAACTGAAAGGTTATCCAAAATGATTAATGACCTTTTAAATGTCTCATTAATCACTACAGGTAAATTAGAGCTTGAAAAAGAGAACTTTGATTTATCAAAAACAGTCAGGGAGGTTGTCAACAGGTTTGTAGAGAAACTTGAGAAAGAAGGCTATACTTTGAGCTTAGAAGCAGATAAGGAAATTTTAGGCAACTGGGACAAACTAAGGATTGAACAGGTTATAACTAACCTTTTAACAAACGCTATTAAGTATGGGGATAAAAAACCAATAGAAGTAAGGGTAATAAACTTTAATAAATCTGGCAAAATTCATGTCAAAGACCAGGGCATAGGCATTCCCGCTGAGCTTCAGAAAAAGATATTTGAAAAATTTGAAAGGGCAGTAACTTCTTCTCAATTCCAGGGTTCAGGACTTGGACTTTATATTACAAACCAGATAGTAAAAGCCCATAATGGAAAAGTCCATCTCAAAAGCAGGGAGGGCAAAGGCTCAACTTTTATAGTTGAACTTCCAGTAGCTTCCTAAATTATGTCGGGGTGAGAGGAATTGAACCTCCTACATCATGGTCCCAAACCAAGCGTTCTGCCGATGAACTACACCCCGTTAAGGTAGACTTACCTACTAGCAGGCAGGTTATGACACCTACCCAGTGCCAACTGATTATAACAGTTGTGTGCTGGTGGTGGGACTCGAACCCACAAGGTCTAAGACCATTGGATTTTAAGTCCAACGTGTATACCATTCCACCACACCAGCAAGCACACAATATTTTACCAAACTTAAGCTCAATTAGTAAGTAGTAGTAAAATTCATTTACAGGGTTGCAATCCTTTCCTTAAAGGTTCAAAATTAACTTAAGCAGGTGAAATTAACTAAAAATTATCTATATATTATGCATATTTACAAACTATAGGTTTGTAGAGTATAATATTTTCACCTCCTTACCTTAAATCCTATTTTTATTAAATTGGAGGCTTAACATGGTTAAAATTTACTACAACAACCTAAAAGGCAAATCCTTAAAAATTCTGGACCAGTTTAAAAAAGGTTCCTGGATTTATGTGGAAGACCCATCACGCTCAGAAATTGAAATGCTTGCCCAAAACTATGATCTTGAGGAAGACTTATTACACGATGCCATAGACATTTTTGAGGTTCCCCGTATGGAAGTTGAAGATGAAAAGTTATATGTCTTTACCCGCTTTGCCTATATTGAGGACGGCCAAATTCAAACCTGCCCGGTTTTAATAGTCAGAAGTGATGATTTTATTATGACTATTTCCACCCTTGATTTACCTTTCATAAAAAAGTTTACAGAATCAAAACTAGACTTCCATACTACCCTAACCACTAACCTTCTTTTCCAAATCCTCTTTCAGGTTAACTCAACCTATAATCTTTACTTAAATAACATCAGCAAAAAAATCAGAAGTATCTCAATCCAGCTTGAAAAACTGGAAAACAGGGATATTATTCAATTTGTATCATTTGAATCTGTTTTAAATGACTTTTTATCCTCTCTTATTCCAACCAGCAACATTTTAAAAAATATACTTACTGGAAAATTTATTAAATTAAAAGAGGAAGACAAAGACCTTTTAGAGGATATTTTACTTGCAAACAACCAGCTTATTGAAATTTCACAAACAAATCTTAGGACAATTGTAAACATTAGGGAAGCTTATTCAACCATAATGACCAACAACTTAAACAGGGTTATTAAACTTTTTACCTCTCTGACAGTTATCCTGACCATCCCAACTATGATTGCCAGCATCTATGGGATGAATGTAGATCTTCCTTTCGCTCACTCACCCCATATCTTTAGCTATATTATTGCCTTTTTGGGCATAATTTCTGTTATACTTTTGATAATCTTTTACAAAAGAAGATGGCTCTAAATTCACAAGTTAACAGATTTTTTAACTGGTATAACAGACACCTCACTTTAAATATTTCTATAGCCGCAGTTCTTTTTACCCTGCAGCTTATCCATTTATACTGGCTCTTTACAGATGTAATTTTATTTAAGCTTATTGGCAGAAGTTTTTTTCACTTAACAGGAGTCTGGTACACCCTGATTTTAATTGTAGATTACACAGAAATTCCTGCTTTAATCTCTACAGGGTTAATTTATGTCAATGAACTGAGGAAAAAAGGTTACTCATTTAAAAATGTCCTCTTTATTATTCTTTTAGCCTCACAATTTCTGCATATTTTCTGGATTACAGATGAATATGTAATTGAACAGTTTGCCCATGTTTCCAATGCTCCTATCCTGCCCCACTGGCTTGCCTGGATTGCAATCCTAATTGATTATGGTGAAGTCCCGGTCATAATAGACACCCTAAAAAAAGTCTTTGACGCACTAAAAAAAGGTGATATTAATAAAGTTAAAGAAAGTTTTTAATGGATAACTGTATTTTCTGCAAAATAGTCAGGGATGAAATCCCAAATTATAAGGTCTATGAGGACAGTAATTTTTTGGCTTTTCTCTCAAGTGGTCCCCACAGGATGGGCCACACACTTATAATCCCAAAAGAACACACTGAATATTACTTTGATTTACCTGAAGAAACCTTAAAAGAAATGGTGGCTGTCCAAAAAAAGCTGGCAAATGCTATAAAAAAAGCTTTTAATCCTAAATCAGGAAAAGTTGGTGTAATAGTTGCAGGCTTAGAGGTACCCCACGCCCATCTTCATCTTATTCCAATGGATGAAATGGAAGACTTAAACTTTGGAAACTCAATGCACAATGTCTCTAAAGAAGAATTTCTAATTGCCCAGGAAAAAATTAAGAACGACCTTTAATCCTTTAGATGTGATTTTTCAAAGAATTTGGTAAAATAGATTCCTTAAGCGGGTGTAATTCAGTGGCAGAATGTCACTTTTCCAAAGTGAACGTCGTCGGTTCGAATCCGATCACCCGCTCCCAATGGGACACCCCCTTTGTGAGTGTCCTGAATAGCTTGATATAATGGGCTAATCTTGTGGTTGTGTCCATTCCTTAGGCCACCTGATCTTAAGAATTTGTAGAGCTAACATTCCATTTTTCTCTGCGTTTAGATTTAAAGTCTGAATTAAAGAGTGCTTATACTCCAAAATACTAGCCTCCACCTGACTGTCAAAACTGTCATCCTCTTCTACCCACCGATAAAATGTTTTCTCGCTAATTCCAGCCATAATCGCAGCATCTTTTTTATATAACCCGCCCCTTAGGTAATTACAAATATTTATTTTAGTCTTTTTATTTTTTAACCCCTCACGAATAAACATATTTTGTATAATACTCCTTTTTTAGAGGTTATATACTATAGAGTTCTTTAGGTTATAATTTTAATAGACGACTATTTAAGATGGATATTAACAAGAACGCCCTGAATATAACCGATATCCTCAAATACTGTTTAGGCTACATTAAGCTTGTTAATCCATCTTCTTCTCGCTCCAGAATTTTTACAGATCCCCTGGACTCTTCTATTTTCAATTTGGACTTCATGTTTATTACCAATCCTGAGGAGGATGAAAACTTATTGATAGATCTAAAAGAATTCTATGAACTTAATCCAAAAGATGTAACTGAAGAAAATGAATCTACATATTTAAAACAGAAAAGTATGGCTGTTAAATTGGAGGAAATTAAGAATAAGTATAAAGTTGATGAATTTACAAAACAAATTACTCTTAACTTTGGATATTTTAAAGTAGAAGTACCAGAAACAACAGATATAGATGATGCCGAAGATCAACCTAAAAAGCAAAAAGAAAATCAATTCCCACTTTTTACAGTTCCTATTGAAATTCTACTAATAAACAATAAATATCATCTCCACATATTAGATCAAAATATAATTCCCAATTTAGGCTTTCTTCAAGAAGTTTTAGGAGAAGAGAGTTACTACGATTTCGCTGACTTCGTAAATCAAATTGAGATCGAGGGCAATCTTAACTTACCTTTAAAACCAGATACAGTTAATAAAATATGGGAAGAACTTAAAGGCAGATTAAAACTCTCCGAGGCTCAGTTTGATGAAAATTCATTTGATATTAATAAGATTGTAGTTTCCATCTCTTCAAAGTCTAATTATTTCCTTGTACAAGACCTTAAGAAGCTTGCTGAGATGAACGAAGAAGAAATGTTAGATACCTCTTTAAGTAGTTGGATTTCTGATGAAGACTTATCTTTAATTGAAGAAATTGGCGAGAATAGTGATGATTTATTTTTCCCTTTTGATTATGACAAACACCAATTAAAAGTCTTATCAATTATTAATAATAAGGCAGCGATTATTCAAGGTCCTCCTGGTACGGGTAAGTCACAAACTATCGCAAATGTGCTATGCCATTTAGCTGCTCAAAACAAAAGAGTTCTTTTTCTCAGTCAAAAACCACAAGCCTTAAAAGTCGTAAAAGATAAACTAAAATCACTAGATGTTGAGTATCTCTATGGGTACATACCTAACAGATATTCCGCACTTTATAACGAGGAAGAAGAAAAAGATGGAGCAGCATATACCCTTGCGGGAGTTCAGCAATATGTAAATTTTATTCATGATAGAGGATCATTGGAAAAAGAATTACAAACAGAAAGTATTGTCGAAGTTTCAAATATATTTAATAGTTCTATTGATCAGCAAAGAACTGCTTATTATTTATATAACGAGTTAATAAGTTCAGAGAAATATAACATAAAATTGCTTGATCCTGAGAGGTTTGACGAAAGATTTAATGAAACTGAGTACAAAACAATAAAGGACCTACAAATCGAACTTGAAAAATTAAATACATTGTGTGGCGAATACGCAACAGATGGTCGCTTAACTAAACTGAATGCTAAATTCAATAGACTCCTAACTTCAGCCACTAACTATTCAGAAATAATGGAAAATCTTATAAATATAATTGATAAAAATGGTTATGATCGAAAAAATAAGATTGGTCGCTTTTTTAATAATACCCTACTAAAAATAAGGCATAAAAATGTTACAGATAAATTGCCTTTAGAAATATTTGAGGTTTTTGAGCAAACTCTTAATTCAGGACATTCTAAAATTGAAATGAAAGAAGAACTAGCTGCTGTAAGAAATTATTTTCATTATAACGAATGTATTTTAAGAATTGATGATATTAAAAAAGAACTCGATCTTAAAATATTTGAACTAGGTCTTGATCAACTCAGTCTTAAAAGACTGGAGGAACTTATATCCAAAGAGGGTTTTGAAATTTCTGCAAATGCAGTTAAATCAAGAATAAAAATTGAGACTCAATTTATAACTCTGGAATTAACCAATCCTAATGCTGTTAATAAAAGTCTTGTTAAGGCAAAGACTGATAGAAAAGATAAGGTAAAAATCTTTTTAAGAAATCGTGTAAAAAAACAAGTTATTGACGCAACTTTAACTGCTTTAACAAGGGGCATTCTCGCTAGAATTGCTAAGGCATTACAAAAAAGTAAGAAAGCGTATAGAACATTTGATAACTTAAAAAGTGATTCTTCTAATTTCCAAACACTTAAAGAAATAATACCTGTTTGGATTATGGATTTAGAAGATGCAAGTCGGCTTATTCCTTTAAATAAAAATATGTTTGATTATATTATTTTAGATGAGGCATCTCAGTGCAACTTAGCTTATGCCATGCCAGCTATGTATAGATCAAAACATGTTTTGTTCTTCGGGGATAGTGAGCAAATGAGAGACGACTCTATTAAATTTAAAACTAATAGATCTATGGAGGATTTAGCTCGGAAGTTTAATATACCTGAGTACCTACAGATTAAAAGCAAGTCTGATTCAGTGAAATCAGTTTTGGATATTGGTATGAATTCAGGATTTCAGGAAAAAATACTTCGCTATCATTATAGATCTCCAAAAGAAATTATAGGATTTTCCAATGAATATATTTATCAACCTAAAAGAAAAGGGATGGAGGTTATTAACTCCAATTATGTGACATACAAAAATACTAATAGGATAATGGTCAATCACATTATTAAAACGGACAGATCAGAGGATTTATCTGAAAAAACTAATATCTCTGAAGCAAAATATATAGCAAAATTAATTAAAGATTTACAATCAGATGAAAAAACAAAAAATAAGTCAATAGCTGTCCTGACATTTTTTAATGAACAAGCCTATTTACTGGAAGAGACAATAGCTGACGAAAATATAAAAGTATCCACTATTGAGGGCATACAAGGAGATGAAAGAGATATTATTATTTACTCTTTTGTTATATCAGATATTGATGGTAAGAAAAGATATATTCCTTTAACTGGAGAGCAGGGAGAAATAAATAAAGGTTTGAATGAGGGAAGAATTAATGTTGCATTCTCCAGATCAAAACTGCAAGTGCATTGTGTGACTTCCTTGCCACCTAAAGAATGGCCTGATGGTATCTGGATAAAGAGGTATCTTGAATATGTTGAAAAAAATGGGGAAGTAAATTTCTACGATCAGCAGATAAAACCTTTCGACTCATATTTTGAAGAGGAATTTTATTATTTTATTCGTACTAATCTTGGGAAAGATTACATTATTCAAAATCAGGTGGAGAGTTGTGGTTTTAAACTTGATTTTGTAATTACTAATCCAAGTAAAGGATTAAGCTTGGCTATTGAATGTGATGGACCTACACATTTTGAAGATGAGGGAAGTGATATATATGTAAGTAGTGATATCGAAAGACAATCTATACTTGAGAAAGCAGGATGGGTTTTCTACCGACTATTATACTCAGAATGGATAAATGAAGACGCTAGTCGAACAGGGGTAATTGATGACATAAAAGATTACTTTGAAAAGCCTCAGAAACTTCTAGGTCGGTTTAAGCAAATCTCTTTACAAAACAAGGTAATACTAGATTCTGCCGTACTCAATCAAGACGAGCAAGAAGATTTTTTAACGGAAAACAACAATAATGACAAAAATAGCCTTGAAGAAGTTTTGAGATTTCCTGTGGACAACCGCAGGGACTTAGTCGTTACATTTATTGAAAAAGGAGAATCTCTCTGGATTAGAGAATATATTAAAGAGGGGTCTTTTATTGGATTTACTGACAACGGTATTGGAATCGGAACAAATGATGCAAATAATTTCATCCTCCAATCCCGTTTAGCGATTGATAAAAATCAAATCACATTTGTTCAATGGAAAGGTAAGGGTAGTTCTAAGATAATGATCCAACCATCAAATAATCAAGTAATTGATATTAGACACTATGTAGAATCTGCTGGTTATACAGGATTTACTAAGCGTGGTTTTAGATTACCCATAGAAATTTATAAAAGTTTTTTAAGTGAATTAGAAAAGAAAATTAGTAAGTAGAAACTATATTATTTCTTCTTCAGCTACTATTTTATTAGCGGCAGGAGATATAAGTGGGTCCATCATTGCTGGAATTGCGGATGAAACATCATCTGCTTTATTATCTTCAGAAACTATCTTATCAACAGATCTTATTAACTGTTTCGTCCGAGTAGAATCCACCTTAGCATATTGGTCATTAAGAGATTCTAATCTATCTCCGATTTTCACAAATTCTTGATTATATTTTCTGAACTCCTCTTCAAATATTTTTATATAGGTAATAATATTCCGAACATTATTCTGATATTTAAAATTGCTGTAAGATTGTCTTATGAGTCTTAAGATAGCAGTGAAGTTAAAAGGACCTGCAAAAATTACTTTTTGCTTCATTCCGTCTTCCCAAACACTTCCCATTTTTTCATATATATAAGAGAAGATCATTTCGTTGGGTATAAACATTATTACAAAATCCACGGTGTTATCTTCTGGGTTAATATATTCACGAGAGGTAACCTGTTTTATCTTATCCTTAATATCTTTTTCAAATAATTTTACATATTCTCTTTTCATTCCCTCATCTTGAGTTTCAGTCATCTTCTGCAAATTAGCATAAGGGAACTTGACATCAATATTTATCTTTACTCCATCAGGCAAGAAAATGGTAAAATCTGGTCTGGTTTCTGCTCCCACTAAAATTTTATTGTGCTGATAATCTACTCCATTCACAAACCCAACCATTCTTAATAATTCCTCCGCTACTTGTTCCCCGAACTGCCCTCTTAACTGATTATTTGATAAGACTTTCTTTAAACCCTCTGTTGTTGCTGAAAGTTGTTCCGTAATTCGTCTATTATTCTCCATCTCCTGTTTAAGTTCACGAAAAGAACCCACTCTTTCTAATTCTGCTTTTTCTGTTCTCTTGTTACTTTGTTCTAATTCTTGATGGATTCTTTTTATTAAGTCTTCAATACTGGTCTTTTTATTCTGAAGATCGGTTTTAATATCTTGTTTTTCTGCTTGTAGCTTTTCATTAGCGAGCAAAACTAATTGTTCGTTTGCATTCTGCAGAACTTTAGGAAAAATTTCGGCGAGTTTAGCTTCGAGCTGAGAAGAATCCCCTGAAAACTGCTTTTTAGTCAATAGAAATACAATTAACGCAACTACAAATCCTATTGCAACCCCAAGGGCAATATAAATATACATATCCATTTTTTGCTTAATTCAGCAATTAGATTATAGCAAATAGCTGAGCTGGTTGTATTAAAACTTGTCTTATTAGATGGATAACTAAGTCTTAATGTGAGGTCGTACGATTTAGTGTACTTTTTCTTTCTTTTTGTTCAGAGTCTCCAGCTGTTTATCCCAATCATCAGTCCATCCTTGCTGTTTTGCTTGCAAGCAGAGTTCAATAGCCTCGTCATATTTACCTTGTTTTTCTAGGATAATCCTGAGCTGTCTGTACCCTGCATGGGCAGGGAGTGGTTGTTGAGGGTATTCTTTGAGAAAAGCTTTGATTGCTTGTGGAGCAAGAGCAATTTGCTCTCTACATGTCGTTATTGCAGTCTCCATAGCTTCGGGGCTTGTCTCTCGCTCACGATAATAAATAACCATTTTCTCTGAAAGAGTAAAGTGCTGGTCAAGTATATTCCCGCCAACAGGAGCTAATTCCTCAGCCTTTTGAATAATCTTTTTGGCGATTTCTCGATCTCTTGGATTATTAAACCACCCAGCCAGTGCTTGGAGAAGTCCTGCAGCAGTTTGCGAGGTATAAGAAATATCGCCCTGAGTTAGAGGTTTTGAGCTGGGTTCTGAACCCATTGGATGAAATACCTCCTCAATATGATTTCGTTCATCTTGGGTAAAAGCTGAAAGCCACCAGTCCTGAAGTCCAAAGTAGCCAATTTCTCCTTTTGTCTCGTTTTTCTTGTTAAAAATGCCAAACATAAATAGATTTTACTAATTTCGATCGTCAAAGCACACTAGAGGAAGTTTTAGAGAATAGGCTCTGGTTTTTGAGTAACTCTAATTGAAAAGCCAATAATTTAGCCTGTTCAGAGTTATCATTAAACAAAGTTTGGAGTACGCCTCGAATCCCGTTACCCGCTCTTAATGCATTTTGGTTCAAAGTTAGCCTCAAAATTTTCATTTTTGATAGGGTGTCCCGTCTCCCACCTCTGTTTTTAAATTAACTTAGCTTCAAGTTGGTTCAAACCCATTCCTTCAAACTTTGGACTCTAAATTTTTTGGAGTCCTAAACTTTCTTTCATACCAGGCACTAAAACATACCGCTGAAACTGAACCCAATAATCCAAAAGGTATATCGTCAATCTGCGCAGTTCCCAATTGTCGTATGTTAGTTTGAACAGTTTCTGCAAAAATCACTGCTGAGCTTCCAAATGCTAATCCAATTGATCGGCTAATTCTGTCGGGTATTTCAGGCTTGGCAATTCTTAGAATTATGTCTGCGAACGAAGTTATTATAAATGCATCTGTAAAATCTCCTGTGTTGTAAAGCAAGTAATCCCTTATAGGATTGGAAGTGGTTAACTCTTCGGCGATAGTTCTGCCAATCGGATGAAGCATCATAATTGCTGCACCACTTAATGGAACAATCAATTCAACTTCAGGCATCGATGACCTTTTATTAATCTGATCAATAAAACGATTTCCGTCAGAAGGTACTTCCATGGTTTATTACTTAATTTCACTTGAAATTATAGGATAAATTATATGAATTTCAATGAAAATACACAAATTATTCCACGCAACTTTCATACACACCCATCAAATCATTAAAATGAGCAAGTAGTGGTTCAAATGAGCAAAGCTCTTTTCCCTTCGGTTCAAATAGAAGTGCATTGAGCGCTCACTAAAATAAATCCAGCCCTTGTGGTTGGTTTTTTTATATATGTATAATTGGTCTCATGAATGAAATACCAAGAAGAAACTTTATAAAACTGGTCTCTGCAGCAGTTGCTGAACTTGCGCTGGTTACAGCGATTGGTCCACAAGTTATTCACTCACAGGAGAGTAAATTATCTTCTCCCAAATTCCAAACCCCAGCTCTATCAAGCAGCCCGGTAGATAGGTTCGGAAAATTAGATTCTGAAATTGCCAGAAACCCTAATAGACTTAACCAGGTTGCCAGTGAAATTTCTGGTTTTGCATGCGAAAAAGTTGGCATAGAAATTGGTACAGATGGGTTAAAAATAGCCCAGAGACAGTATTTATCGGAAGAGGAAAGGTTTGT
>Ga0075615_120_pt2 | contig 15273 bp, 17 predicted proteins | sample RifGroA1_FD_68369 | JGI IMG/M metagenome (GOLD analysis project Ga0075615, IMG submission 68369) | Microgenomates (Daviesbacteria) bacterium GW2011_GWA1_36_8
GTGGGTTAAAGACTATATTGTCTGGCAGGATAATCCAGTAATAGTTGAGGGTCCTGTTGAGGCTGGTAAGTTAGATTTTAAAAGATTAACAGGTGCATTTGGAAGTTTCGTCAACCCTTTCAAATTTTCTCCCAGAGAAACAGCATATTATCTTGCTCTTGTCAGGTTAAGCAATAAACCCGGGGAAAATAGCCCCCTTAAAGGTGGAATTATTTTAGCTAATGAATTTACTAATTCCTGGAATAGTATCCAAGCACGCGTTATTTATCTGGATGGACAAATTAAATTTATATACGGCCAGGGAAGTAATTTACAGAATCAACCTCTACCGGATAATCCCTTAAGATTAGCGGACGGTTCTTTACAGTTTTTGGCAGGTATTGGGATTACCAGAGGAGGAATTGAAGCAACTTCAATTTCTCAAAATGGAGATTTACTACGTCATATAAGTCTCCCAAAAATAATTTACAGGCAGTTTTATCCCCGGGAGGAAGGTATAGTTGCAGCTGTAATTGCAGGCTCTGGTACTATTGCAGAAGTTTCCAGGTTTGTAGTCTTAAGACCAATTGGAGCAAAGGATTTAGAGATACCTACATTGGATCCTCGAAATGCGACTGCTTAAAAAAGTAGCTATTTCCTGATAATTCTTATTCCATACCGATAAACGTTCCTCGTCGGGATACTCACTAAATGCTCTCGTTTCGCCCTCTAAGCACATTATTCCACTCCAGCCCTCGCCATCTTTAACCACAGTATCTTTAATATACATATTCACCCGCATCACTAATTCTTTGGTAAAACCAGAAGGTTCAGCATAAACTGTAGCTATTTCAAAATAACCGGTCCTGTCCTTAAAAGAGGATAAGATTTTTAAAAGATCCTCAGCAGAGATTCTTTTCTCAAAAAAATTCATATAGGGACCTGGTGCGCCCAAAGCGTTTAGGAACAAACTGTGATCCTCGCGGATTACCGGCTTATTTAAAGCCTTGGCTGCAGATATTGCAGTATGTTTCGCTATTTCCAGACTGGAATCAGCCTGTATTTCCGGGAATTCAAAATCTGTTGCCTCTAAAACAATACTGTAAGGCTCAAACACGCTCTTTGCAGCTTTTAACTTGCCACTATTTTTTGTTAACAATGTTACTTTGGTTGCCATAGAAAACATTATATAACAATTTATTCCATGTGGATTATTTTGTTATGAAACCCGGGGGACAAGAAGGGTATTGGATTTGGTTACCTAAACCATAGAAGTTTGACAAGCTTGGTTAAATGATTAATACTATTTTTAATGGTTAATTTTATTAATAGAAACAAGGATAGCCTCTACCTGTTCTGTTGTACTCTGCTTGTCAGATTCCACCCTTATATCAGGTTTTTTAGGCTCCTGGTAAGGTTTGTTAGGGTCTTTAGGTAACTTTCTTTTAACATATACCCAAATTGGCTTTATAAGCTTATCTATCTTTTCTCTTGCATCTTGAAATGGGGCTATGACTGAGACAATAACTATATTTTTCTTAGCAAGTGTTTGGGCAAGCCTGGCTACCCTTAAGTTGTGTGTTTCCCTATCTTCTTTTGAAAATCCTAATTCCTTAGAGATAGTTTCTCTCATTTCATCACCATCTAAAATTACCCCTCCAATCTTTTTTTGGAGGGCTTGGGCAAGAGTTGTCTTACCTGCCCCTGATTGTCCAGTTAACCAAACTATTTTCTGAGTGGGTGGATTTTTAAGTCTTGTTAGAGTACCTGATATCTTTTCAGTTTTATCATCTAGATCAATCTTTCTGATTTCGTAACCCACTTCCCTGCCATAACAGATTTCATCTATGTCAGGGATAACTAAAATTTTTACCAATTCTGTATATTTTTTTAGTGATTTTTGGATCATGTTCCACCTTTCAGAAACTGTATAGGGTTTTTGTGTGACATCTCCGTATCCCTTATGGCAATAACAACTGGTTTTCCTTCTTTTAAAACTGTTTCAATTAAAGTTTTATGGCCCCTGTGGAATGGCTGCCACCTGCCAACAAATAAAGAAGAGGTTTTATTAGATTTCGTCATTAAAAGATAATATCAGAAAAATTTATTTTTTAAAGTATTTGACAATAAAGTATGTATTACTTAGGCTTGACCTAATAATTTTTTATGTCTAATCCAACTGCTTTAATCTCTAAATTGTTAAGAATTTTAGAATCCAATAACTATCTTAAGAAGATTGAGTTAACCTTAAACTTTCCGGACGAACCGCCAATTTTTAGATATAGGGCTTCTGTTGGAGAAAATGAGGAAATTTATACAGGAGGAGCGTCTTTTTTATCTAAGGAGAATGCTTTATTAAAATGTCTGGGGGAAAGTGTAGAAAGATTATCTTCAAATTTTTATATACAAAGAAATCTAATTCTCGGAAACTATATTAATCTAAAGAAAAAATTTAATATATTAGACCCTTGTTTATATTTAACGGATAAATCTTCAAGACAAAAAGTGTTTGGGTGGTATTGGGGAGTAGACTTTTTAACAGAAAAGCAGTGCTTAATCCCGGCTCAGCTTCTTTTTTTTAGTAAGTATATACGCATAAATGAACCAGAACTTACTCATAGAGTTTCTACCGGTTCAGCAGGCTGGACTGATCTCCAAACAGCTCTTCTTAAAAGCCTATATGAAATTATCGAAAGAGACGCGTTTATGACAAATTATCTCAATAAAATACCATCCCCTATGATTGATTTGAAAACATTAAGAATTCCTGAAGTTGATTTGGCTTATAAAAAGGCCACCAGATATAACCTTGATTTATGTTTATTTGATATTACAAATGACCTTCAAATACCAAGTTATATGTCAGTTTTAATTGACAGAACAGGCATAGGACCTGCTGTTGTTATTGGACTTAAGGCATGCCTGAATAAAAAGGAGGCAATTACAGGATGTATGGAAGAGGCATTCTATCTTAGGCCCTGGTTAAGGGCTCAAACAGCAAACTATAAAGCAAGAAAAAAAGGGACCAAAGAAATTAAGACTGTTAAAGATAGAGCATTATACTGGATGGGTCTGGAAAAAATTAAAGAACTGAATTTTTTGATGAATCAAAAGCCCCAAAAGATTAAATTTAGTGAAACTAATTTGAGTTCCAAAAAACAATTAGCTTATATTAAAAAAAGTCTACAATATGGGGGGTTTGAGGCTTTTTATTCTGATATTACACTCACTGGTCTTGAGATGGATTATTTCATTACAAGAGCTGTTATTCCAAAGCTCCAGCCTTTATATTTTTACGAGAAGAAGCCTCAATTGAGAATTGAAAGAATTAAGAAAGTTTCAAAATTCTTTGGTCAAAAAAAAGTATCTCTAAATAAAATACCTCATCCAATGCTGTAACTTGAATTTTAATATCAAAAGTGGCTACAATAATCATTATGGAAAACTCTTCTATTCCTACTCAACAAATAAATTCAGGAAATCCGTCATTTTTAAATTTAAATCCCAAAAATTTTATGCAGTTTAGGCAGCTTCTTATTATACTTTTCTTTGTTTTAATTGTAATTGCTGCTTTAAGCGCAATTCTCTTTTTTTTCGTTCTCTCAAAGGATTTAGATAAAGTTAAAATGTCTTCAAATACACCTCTTAAAATAAATACTGCATCTTCTGGAAGCGGATTTGTAAAACCATCTATCAGCCCAGACAAAACAGTTGTGCTGCCAATTAGTCAAAATAATCCTCAAGTAAGCAGTGTTATGTTCTACTATGAAATAGAGTCTACTTTAAAAGAATTAAAGGACATACCTGATGGTAAACAATTAATAACCAATATAGATGACTCTTCCCTTCCGCCTTTTACATTTACTCCCAAAACCGGAATTGTATTTCTTCTAGCTCCGTTTAGTTTTAAAGAAGCACAGCTATCTGACCTGAAACCAGGTACTAAGGTCCAGATAATTCTTAATTACAATTTAAAAAATAATTCATGGATAGTAAATCAGGTTCAGATATTAGGGGAAACTGATTAAAATATGGAGAATAATACAGATTTAAATAAAACTAATGATACTGGGGGGGGGAGTTCCGGTTTCCCGCTTAATGCTTTGCTACTCTTGATTTGTATAATTGCAGCAGGAGCAGTGCTTACTTTATTAACATTTAATAAATTCTATCCTGCAGCGAAGGAAGCCATTCCCGTTCAACAGATAAAGAAACCTGCCGGGACTCCCAAAGCTTCAGTTCTCCCGCTGGAATCTGTAAATATGCCTTTAGACAGTTCCAAAAGTTATGTTGGATCTTTTGATCTGATTTATAATTTTGAAGGTAAGCTTTTAAATATTAAAGATTCTGATGGCAGAAAAGAGCTAATAACAGATATTACAGGTAAAAATATACCTGGATTTGTTATAAATGCTAATACTAAATTCTTTACCATATCTAATGATGGATCTTTTAAAGAAGCAAAATTAGAAGATCTTAAACAAAATCAAAAAATCAGGCTGTCTTCTTTCTATAGCTTCAAAGACAATAGATGGTTTTTGGGATTTGTATACATTTATGATATATAATTAAGTTCTATGAAATTAAAGTATCAAGCTCCTAAGATTACAGTAAAAAAAATAAAGATTAGTTTTTTCCTGTCAAAGTATACCCAGATAAATCCATTTCAAACTATCGCTGAACTTTATGCTGATACATCTGAAGGTGGACCTAGCGATTGCACAGCTTATTTGCCGGATATTGGCAATTCCAAAACTATTAAGATTGGATGAGTATCTCCAATGATTTTTTAAAGATAAAGACTTTTGGGAATAGCATGTTTCCGTTCTTAATGGATGCAGATGTTTTGTATGTTAAAAGAACACCCTTTAGTAAACTTTCCATTAATGATTTTGTTACATTTCTTGAAAATAAAAAATTTATCACACATAGGATAATTTTTAAAAGTAGGCTTGGATTAAAACCATATATTATTACTAAAGGAGATGCTAACTTACAACCTGATAAAAAAGTAGTCCCAAAACAAATTTTAGGAAAAGTTTATAAAATTAAAAGAGCGGGCGCAATTTTTGATCCTGAACAGATATACCTTTTTCAATCCACACTTTATTTTAATGAAATTCTAAAAGTAAAAAAAGTATTTGAGAAAAATAATATTGAATTAGTATTTTTAAAAGGCCTTCCTATAAATTTATACCTTGAGAAAACCCACCCAAAAAGAATCTATGCTGATTGTGACCTGTTAATTAAAAAACAAGAATTTAATAAAGTTTCTAGAATTTTAAAAAAACTTGGGTTTAGCACCATAGAAACAACAATTACTAAAACACATGCTAAATTAAGGACTAAAGAGCCTGAGGTTTCTTTCAGTAAAACTATAGACAACATCAGGATTACCCTGGATATACATTTAGAGGCAGCATTTTTAATACACACATTGGGAAAAATGGACAGTATATATCCTCAAGTATTAATTGATAAGCTTACTGAAGCTTTTTTGAAGGAAAAGAAAGTAATTAGGATTTATAACGAAAATTTCTTTATACTTCCGACTGAAAATTTGATTATTTATTTGGCCCTACACCTTTTTCACCATAATCTAAGAGGTTACTACCGCTACAACCTCATTTCTAAAGTACTTACCAAAAATAAGGTTGATTTCAATTTGATGGCTGAAAAAATTTATGAATATAATCTGCGGAATTTTATTTATCCGGTTTTTATTTTATTAATCAAATATTACAAAATTCCCATACCAAAAAAATTTTTAAACCGGATACTTCCGTCAGTCGGGAAAATTAGATATATTAATAATCATATTTTAAATATAGATATCTTTAGTGAAGAATTTAGAGTAGATTCAGGTATTGAAAGATTTAAATTCTTTTTTCATTTATCGCCTGTTAATCCATACCTAAAATATTTTATTTTTCTTCAACCAGGTGTTTTATATACTATTTTATGGATATTAAAAAGTAGAATTTATTTTACTGCTAAAATATTTTTTTCCAATAAAGTTTCAATAAATAACTTCAAGTCTTTTTTAGCGTCAGCTTCGGTTATATCATAAATGCTAATAAGTTTGCTAATAATTTTTTCTTTGTCCCATCCGAGCTTTATACCCTGAAAGATGTAAGCTCCGGTATCATTTAGTGTAAAAAGTGTGGATTCTTCTCCCGCGAAAATAGTTACCTTCCCACCTATTTTTTGGGTTATGAAACCTTTGTTAATTTTATATTTCATTTTCAAGTATTTTAATTAAATTATCCTTTTTTCCTAAAGTAAACTCAAGTTTATATAGATCTAATTCTGAAATCATTTCAAATACAATTTTCATCTGAGTATTAACATCCGCTGAATCTGTTATTAGCTGTTTAGCCAGAAGACTTAGGGCAATCTGCTTATTGTTAATTGGGGTTATTTTATTTTCCCTACCTTTTCTTAATACGAATATTTTGCCTAAAGGAAAACGCTCTGAAGTTTTTTTTATTGAATAATTACTTTCGATAAATGGAGTTTGAAAAAAGTAATATCCTTCTCTATACTTTCTAATAATAAGGTTATCGTCAGCCAGGGGTGTAAATTTTTTTGTAAGTATTTCAACAATTGTTGATTTACCAGCTCCTGAATCTCCCAAAAAAAGACAGGCTTTTTTGTTTATTAACGAAGCAGAGCCATGAAGAATTAATCCTTTATTTTTGACCAACAACCTATGTACTGGTTTTCTAACAACTACTTTCAGGTGATTATAGCTTACATGGTAATAGGTTATAAGTTTTTTATTTCTCTCTTTGTAAAAATTAATATAATAGCTACTTTCTTTGGGATTTATTAAAACTTTAAAAGATGTATTTTGGACTACTTCTATCCAGGCATCTACTTTTTTTGGTTTATCAATTGTAAATCCCCTATAATAATATGTTGCTACTTGTTGAAATAGTTCTTTTACTTGAAAAGGGTCGCTTTTGTGCAACTTCAATCCAATGATAAAATCAGCAATTTTTAGGAAAATCCTGTCCATAATTTTTGCCATTATATAAAGAAACATTTGATATTACAATTTAAATCACCTAATTTTTCTACTTGCAGATTGAGTTATTAATACTGGTGTGATATAAACTGAATACTTTCTTTTCCCATTTATGAAAAAAATTATTGGATTTTTAAGGAAGCTTAGACCCCTGGATTACATTATAATTTTAATAATTTTACTCAGTATTTTATTTCTTTCCAGATATGTAAGTCCTGATGAAGAATGGGTTGATGTTTTAATTGTTGATGATAGACTACCCACTCTACTGGCCACTTCTTTTCAAAATGATGATACTGAAAAAAATCTTACTGGTAAAGAAGTAGCAAAAATTATTGATGCCCAAAGCTTTAATTCAGCTGGAACTTCCGGATCTATTCAAGATGTTTTTTTAGAAGTGAAGCTCCTCGCTAAGATTAATCCCAGAACTAAACAATTTGAATTTAAAAATAGGGCAGTAACTCCTGGTTTACCTATTGAACTTAATTTTCCTTCAGGCACTATCAGAGGAGTGATTTTAAGCATGGGAGATAATTTAAAGATAAAAAAAATAAAAACTAAGAAACTTACCTTAAAGTTATATTCTGAATGGCCCTGGCTTGCTGAAAGTATAAAACAGGGTGATACTTTATTAGACAGGAGAGGAAACAAGATAGTTGAGATACTGGAAAAAAGTGCTGCACCAAGTGCATATGCAGATCTGACATTGGGAGAATCACAAACAATTAAGGTAAATCCTGAAAAAATTGATATCACATTAAAGGTTAGCATACAGGTATATGAGACTGCTGGGGGTTTGATTGCCTGGAACACTAAAAGGATCCTGGTAGGAGAAACCCTGGATTTCAGTACCAAAAATACAACTTTTCATGATGTAGTGATTACTGAAATTAATGATTAGAATCCTACTTGGGTTTTTTTTCAGAAGAAGTATTGTTTTTGATAAAGTTTTAGGAGGATCTTCTGATAGTTTTTTCCTAAACTATTTTTTTGAAATTATTTGTAGAGTTAGTAGAATTTTTGAAAGGTATCAATATAAAAGTTTTTTTTTAAAAAAGGATCTTAAGAAGTTTACTATCTTTTTATTTATTGTTACTCTGCCAATTGTTTTTGGCTCTCAGATTCAGCTTTCTAATCTTTCGTCTAATAGAATTGATTTGAGCCAAAGGCAGTTTGGAATAATAATATTTTCTTTATCTAATTTACTACTATTTCCTCTATTTTTTTATGCAATAAGAGATTCAGTAAGAGCAAAAAGAACTAGAATTTTAAACTTAGAGATTTTCCTATTCTTATATCTTTTAATTTCTTTAACATCTGCAATAATAAGTGTCGATTTTAAGTCTTCTTTTGTTTGGCTATTAAAATTAACTTTTAGCTTTTCTATATATTTTATTTTTTCAAGAATTACATTTAAGTTAAGTGATTTAAAAATAATCTTACTTTCATTTCTGACTATAATTTTAGTAGAAGGCCTTGTTGTAGGATCGCAGGCGGCGGCAGGTTCTATAACCGGGGTATTTCCCCAGGGTATTGAAAGATTTGAATCTGCTTCTTTGGATATTGCTATACCTTTTATGAATGCCAATTACTTCAGAGTTATAGGGACTTTTTCCCACCCTAATAATTTAGCAAACTATTTATCTATAATACTTCCCATTTTGTGCTTTGGAGCTATTGCACAAAAAGGATTTTTGAAGAAGCTTTATTATATTTCAGTTATCATTTGCGGAGCCGGAATTGTATTGTCTTTGTCCAGATGGGGAATAGTCACAGGTATCTTTGCTCTACTTTTAGTATTTGCTCTTTTTTTGAAATTCTTAAATAAAGAACAATTCAATTTTTCCTTTTTAAGATATATTTTAATTATAGCAGTTTTATTTATTATAATAATTTTTACCAATCAATCACTAATTAGAAGATTTTTAAATTTATCGGTTAGTGATGGGAGTCTGCTCACAAGGATTGAGCTAACAAATCAGGCTCTTTATATGATTGAACAAAATCCTTTATTTGGGGTAGGTAGCGGGGCGTTTACATATTATTTTATTAATGAAGATGTTACTTCTATTAATGTTTCGCGTAGTTTTTTAGCCCCTGTACATAATTTTTATCTATTGATTGCATCTGAAACTGGTTTAATCAGCCTTTATCTAATATTGATTTTCTTTATTTTGCTGAGTTATTTTTTCTTAAAAAGGATAAATTCTTTGGAAAAATTAGAAAAGCTTTTGGCGCTTGGAATTTTTGCTTCTATTCTAACTTTTTTATTTAACGGACTTGCAACTATGACTTCCTTTACGGACAGGACTGGTTTTTTACTGAGCTTACTAATTGGTCTGCTTGTTAATATACTTTACCACTCATCACCAGTATCCAAGTTTCCTAAGCCTTCCCATTAATTGTTCTTTCTCTAATTCCCTGCCTGATCTCTCATTTAATCCCTTAACAGCTTTTTTTGTGAACTCTTTTTCGCCAATAGACCTGTAGCCTTCATCATAAAGTTTTGAGTAAGGTACTCCAAAGAATTTTGTATATTCCCAAATATCTTTTTCTGTCCAATCAAGAAGCGGATGGATTCTAATGTGGTCTTTTCTTTTGGAAAAATATTTCTCATTTGCTCTGGCAGGGTTTTCATCCCTCCTAATACCAAGCATAAACCCATTAAATTTATATTTTTTTAAGGCTTTATTAATTGCTGTTATTTTCATTAATCTAGAAAGCTCTTTTTTCCGCTGATCATTTTTAGTATTGTGAAACTCTTCCAGTTCTTTTAGGTCATGCTTTACTATAATAAGTTTTAAATTCCATAAATTCTTTATTGTATTGATAAATTTGTAGGTCTGTTTAAACTCTAATGTTGTGTCATTAAACATAACTCTTAGAGGAATGTGCCCATATATATTTTTTATAATATGCATTAAAACTGTTGTATCTTTCCCTCCTTTCCAGGCAATTGCAATATTACTTAATCCATATTTTAAATTTGCCTCTTTAATAATTTTCACAGCTTTTTCAAGTTTTTTATAAAGATTGGGATTTTGCACTGCCAGATATTTATAATTCAAAGATTGAATAATTTTTGCAATAATTTTTTTGTGTGTTGAATAGCCTATCTTATGTGCTACTAAGTTTTTTGATTCGCTGGAATCGGATTTTAAATGATAAAATTCATCTTTTGAAGTTATAAAGTCTTCCCTTGGGTTAAAATTCCGAAGCTCTTTTTCTGGACCTTTATAAGTAACTATATATTTTAAATTATTGTAAAGCACTCCCCTGCGCCTTGAGTTATTCGGAAAATTGACCTTTCGGTAAGTTATATCTTCAAAAAATACAAAACTTCTAATTCTTTTATTCTTATTATTGATTAAAGGCCGCAGAGATTTACCATCAATCTTTTTAAAATGTTTTATTTTTAAAAAATCTAATATAGTTGGAAAGATATCAATGGTTTGAACAAGTGATGAAATCCCTAAATATTTAATTGAAGGGTGTTTGATAATTAAAGGGACTTTTACAGTATCTTCTTTTAGGTTTTCATGATTTAGCGGAATGTCGTGTTCATACAAATTCTCACCATGATCAGAGGTTAATACAATTAAAGTGTTTTTAAATTCACCTGATTTTTTTAAGTAATCCATAAGTCTTCCAATTTGTCTATCCATAAACTCAATTTCTGAATTATAAGTATCATCAATGTTGTTAAATATATATGAAGCAATACCCCTTGGTCTTGTATGGGGAGAATGTGCGTCCCATAAATGGAGATACAAGAAAAGTTTATTTTTTTGATAGCTTTTTAATATATCAATTCCTTTATCAACCACAAGATCTGCAGTGTCATAGGGAATTTGCGGATCTTTAGAAAGCGCATAATAGAATCTTAAAAAGATTTCTCTTTTTAGATATTTAATTGAAATCTTATCTAAGATTCTTATGATCAATGGGAATGGCAAGTATTGTGCAATAGGGTATGATTTTTTGTAATCATTTTTAAGTTTGCCTGAATAATAATCAAACCCTCTTTTGTGCCATCTTCCAAGCCAATCCACAGCTGCTGTTTTAAACCCATTTGAATTTAGGATTTCTGATAGGAAGAAGTGTTTATTGATATTTTTTTCTTCATCAGGTTTGACATACGTTCCATGGTTTATAAGTCCTGATGTTAGCGGATAATTTCCAGTCATTATTGCAGTTATTGATGGGTCGGTGCAGGTAATTGTTGTATATGGATTTTTGAATAAAATACCCTCCTTTGAAAGGATGTCTATATTAGGGGTAGATTTTATTTTTTTGTTATAGCAGCCAACATTTTTAGACCGGAGTGTGTCACAAATGATGAGGATTACTTTTTTTATTTCGTCTTTATTCTTTTTTTGAGACTTCATTTCGGAAAAGTCCGGTTAATTTTATTACACCGGCTTTAAATAATACAAATAAAGTATGGAAAATAATATATATATTTAAAAATATACTTTTTTTTTGCATATACTCTAAATCTGATTCCATCCATTCCTTAAATGTAAGAGCATGGCCTCCTCTTATTGCCCAAATTGAGGTAATTCCAGGCAAAATCACTTCTCTTTTTTTATATTTTTGAGGAATGGCTTGAGCCTCAGCAATTGGTAAAGGTCTGGGACCAATAAAAGACATTTCTCCCTTAATAATATTAATAAGCTGAGGCAGTTCATCAAATCCTAAATGAGCAATAATCTTTCCTATTTTGGTATAGCGGGGATCATTTCTTATTTTAAAAACCGGTCCGTTTGCTTCATTAACTTTTTCATATTTTTTTTGTAATTTATCCGCATCTTCTTTCATAGTCCTAATTTTATAGATGTCGAATTCTTTCCCGTTTTTGCCAAGTCTTCTTTGTCTGAAGAAAAAAGGGCCTTGGGAATCAAATTTTATTAGAACATAAAGAAGCAGCCAAAGAGGCATTAATATAATTAAAACTAAAAGCGCAACTAGCTTTTCAAATATTTGCATTACCTGATAATTTATCTACCGATAATTTTGACTTTAAGTGCATAAGCAGTTAAAAAGAATAAAGTTAATAAACCAAATACATATCTTTCCCAAAGCCTGTAAGGTTCTTTTATTAGCCTATAAACCCATCTTAAGTTAAATTTTTTAAGAATTTCCGGAGGGAGTTTTGACTTGCCCCCCAAAATATCGATAAAGTTGCCAACCGCTATGATTACTTTAACATTTTTTAATTCATCCAAATGCTGATAAACCCATTTTTCCTGCCTATTAAGTCCTAATCCGATTATTAAAATATCAGGTTTAAAGTTTTTAATTTTTTTTATCACTATAGAGGATTTTTGAAAATAACCATGATGACCTGCAATTTTTATTCCATGGTACTTATTATTTATTTTTCTAACAGCTCCGGAATTACCGCTTTCTAAATTAGATGAGCCAAGCAGGAAAATCTTTTTATTTCTTTTTAAGCTTAAATCGAATAGCTCATAAATATAATCCTCAGCACCAAACCTCATAAACTTTTTCCCATAAATCATCTTAAGAAACCAACCAATTAAAAAGCCATCTAGATAAACTCCATCTGCAATTTTTATTGCCTCTTTATAATCCTTATCTTTGTATGCATAATAGATGGAGCCTAAATAGATATAAAATAGTATCAAAGGTCTTTTATTTTTAGTAAGTTTCTTTATACTTAAACCTTGCTCAACTTTTTGTAAAAAATCTTTTTTACTATTAATATTTACAAAAAGCTTGCTATTGTATATTTCTGAAAATTTAGACATAAATTTATATATTTACCAGAGCTTCATTATTATATATATTCAGAAAATAAGTTGAAGCTTTATATTTACCTATATTGTTTTTAAACTCATATGAAATCTAAATTCAGGGCATACAAACTCCTTCAAAAACCGCACAGGGGATACGAGATATTCCATAATAATTCCAAGTTGAAGAGAATATCTTTAGATAAACCTGCAAATAAAACTACTTTATATGATGAGAATATAAAATTTAAAGAATATCCAAGATTAGATAAAATTATTTTGCATTCAAACCTTAAGTTATACAATGGTAAGAATGTACCTGCCAAAAAATCCCAAGAAGTGTTTTTTGCTAGGAAGTCATTAACCCTCGAGGAGATTAGTATTGTACTTTTGGAAAGTACAAAATATAAAAAATCTGATTGGCTTGAGATATATCTAATATCACAAAATAGTGAATTGCCAATGGGAATTTATCATTACAATTTAAGATCTCACAACCTTGAAATTTTGGAACTTAATGAAAAACTCAACTTAAAAGAATTATTTGAACCTGAATGGATTTCTCAAACATCTATTGTTGTAGTTTTTGCTGCCTTATTTACCTTTGCCGCAGCTGAACATAGTGATAGAGTATACAGAAACCTTCTTATTAGTGCAGGACGTTTGGGGCAAAGTTTCTATTTTGCTTCAGAATCTTTAAAGCTTGATTGTTTTGGAGTAGAAGGGTTTGTGGATGATAAACTAAATAAATTATTTGATTTGGATGGGTTTAATGAAGCTTGTTTGTATGCAGTTGCCATTGGGTTCAGAAAGAATTAGTGTTTTTTGGCTGTTTGTAAAATTCCTATAAGTATCCAAAAAAGCAAGAAAACAGTTGGAAGCTGCCAGTCAAAATCAATCATTGCATTTAATAAAGACGCAAAAATACCAACCCATATAGAAAAATAAAGATAATTATTTACACTTTTAAGGCTATTTAAAGTTCTAATGTAAGATTTCCAAAATAAATAAAAAATTAATAGAAAACTTCCCAAAAAACCAAAAATTCCTCCATCAGACAACATTTGGATAAAAAAGTTTTGACTATAATAAGAATCTGGTATTTTTTTCTTTTCTGTGTTTAGTTTTGCATACCTGGTTGTATCTAACCCTGTTCCAAATATTGGACTCTCATACCAGTTTACAAGTGATTTATTCCAATAAGCCAGTCTGGAGTTGATTTCCAGACTATCTCTGGTAATATTAAAAAATGTACTGCTTTGCTTTAAGGATAATAGAAATAAGAATATAGAAAGCGCACCTAGAAATAAAATTAAAAGAAATTTTTTAAAAGAAATTATTTTAAAAGCCAATAATGAAATGCAAAATGAGCCTATTAAAGCGATTATTGAACCCCTTGAGAATGTAAAGAACAGGCTAATAATTAAAAAAAACGGAATTAAAAAATAGAGGAGCCTATACTTACTTTTCAAATAAGAAATTAAATAAAAAGCCATAGGAATTACAAAGACCAATAATGCTGAGAGGTGGTTATGTCCATAATATACCCAATAGAAACTAACTCCTTCTAATTCTTTATTAACATATCTTAATATTAGAGTGTTATATAAAGAGATTGCAGAAATAACTACCGAGGTAATAATTAAAAAGCTAATAAGAATTTTTCTTGATCTTTGATTTGAAAAAATAGGTTGGATAGCAAAAAAAATTATAAAATAAGCAAAATATAGAAGTAAATTAAACATACTCAATCTAAAATCTTTTGAATAAATAGTAGAGATTGTTATCGTAATAAGAAAAAATATAAAAAATGACAGGCTAGCAAAATCCCTCGAGATGATTAATTGCTTCATTTTTATATAAAAAACCGGTAATAATGCTAATGAATAAATGTAAATTATAAAGTTTAAATAAACATTGATTTGCTTTGGAAACGAAATCATTACTATTAATATAATTAGGGTCAAATAGATGTAAAATTTCATACTCCAGAGTGATTTTCTCAACTGATTAAAATTTTTGCAACTAAATATAAAAATTGCATTATTTTGAATATCGTGCTAGCCTTAATTATATGTCCAAATACATGTTTCGTTTGACTGTATTTGTCTTTTTTCTGATATCAGCACTTATAAGTATTCATTTTTTTAAGGATTTGCCCTAAGGCCAAGGCTGTGGCTAGGCCGTCGCCAGAGTCATGTCTAAAAACCACCAAAATTTCGAGCAGCTAACTCTGCCTCGCCCCTTATGTTTGCAACCGGTAATGCGCCGCAACATATGATGATATATCGTTTCGGTCAAGTTTGGGGCCCGAGTATTGAATTTAGATTAGTCATTTCGAGATCTTATGTTTATTGTCGCACCGTGAAACTTCGTATTGATAACGCGTTGGTGCTTACGTTCAATGACCGGTGCGAGGTGCTGCCCGCGCACTCGATCCACATCGAAAAGGGTCGGATTCAGGAACTTTCGCCAACCCCCGAGACCTCTATTCCGCAAGAAGCA
>Ga0075615_134_pt1 | contig 15206 bp, 10 predicted proteins | sample RifGroA1_FD_68369 | JGI IMG/M metagenome (GOLD analysis project Ga0075615, IMG submission 68369) | Microgenomates (Daviesbacteria) bacterium GW2011_GWA1_36_8
GAAACTGCAAAGTTAGAGTCTGAAAAAGAAGCAATCCCTGCAATAGTTGTTGAGGCAGTATCAGGTAAAGGTACCTCAGTCCATGAAAGTGTACCTGCACCATCATTTTGCAAAAAAGTATTAGCAGTTCCCTGGGCAGAAGGGTAGTTGTAAGTGACTGTGTTTAAAGTCAAAGGTCCATCAATTGAAGCATCATTTGCTATATGAAGGGTAGAGGAGTCAAGTGACCCGGCAACTTTTGTATCCAGGTTAATTAATAAATATGTCCCTGATGGAGTAGATTCAGCCAGGACTTCTCCCTCAAGCTTAGTAACTTCAGGATTAGTTAAATCTAATGCTAAATCCCTGGGTATGTCTTTAACTGAAGCTAAAAGTCCAAGCTCTGAAGCTTTAGAAGGTGCAAAAGTATTAATTGCACCCACTGCTAAGTTATTAAAAGGGGAAAGAAGTGGAGCGATTGAACTAGTGAACGATTGAGCTAGTGAGCTTTTAGCTTCATTGCTTACTTGCTTGTTTGCTAAATTGCTAAACACTGACTTAGTTTGTTCTGGTTTTATAAAGTATGATGCTATAAGACCTGTTGTTAGGAGTGCAGAAAGAATAGAAGCTGTTGCTGCTAAAGCCAAAATAGCTGTAATAAATAAATGTCTGTGAAAACCCCTGGTTAAGTGTGAATGAAATGCATGAGGGTCAATTGATGCATATGAAGCTGCATCTATTTTTCTGTTTAATAAATCAGTGACTAAATTTTGAGGCTTAACCTGTTTATTAGCATCAATTCCCCTGTAGCTTAAATCTTCTGCTAAAGGCTTTGTGTAAATTTGACTGATAGGTTGGACAACCTGTTCTGGAGCACTAGCCCTAAGGTGGGCAGGCAATCCATATTTCCTGCCAGGGCCTAAAGCAGGGTTAATCTTTTTAATTAAGCTTATGTCATAAAACCTGGTCCCCCCAGGAGTTTTAACAGCTTTAATCCATCCCTTTTTCTCCCACCTTCTCAAAGTATCAATTGAAACACCTAAAAGCTTTGAAGCTTCTCCAATCTTCACTAGTGAAGACTTTTGTTTTACGAGTTTGCTTACAGCTGAATGACTACTGACTACAGGATCTGTTGTTTGTCTTGCTGTAGACTGTAAGCTGTTGACTGTAGACTTTTTACCGGGCAGTGTGTTGGGCATGTTTTTTATATATATAAGAAGTGTGTAAATTTACTCTACATAGATTTACACAGATTTGTCAATATATCTTCTATATATAATATGCAAACTAGATCAAAAATTGAGGATTAAATTTGCCCAGAATCTATGCAATTAGGTTCAAAAAGGATATTTATAATTAATGCCAGATTTTTAAAAAAGGGGATAAGGTCTGATATAGTGGTTGTGATGTATGCAAAATTAATTTTTAATTTGAAATTTACAATTTTGAAATGAATTTGAAATGTTTTAAACATTAAAAATTAAAAATTCAATAAAAATTTATACTTGAAAATTGAAAATTAGACTGTTGTTGGTTCTGCAAAGACTAAAACTGTATTAGAGTTATTGGAGATAATAGCAGTTGCAAATTTAAACTCTACTTTCTCATTTTTATCTGTTAAAACAACAATTGGCTCTTTTTCCACTATGGTTATAAAGTTGGCATGAAAAGCTAAGATATCAAATTTACCCTCGCTATTTTTGGAGGACAGAGCCTTAGCTTTGCCCTCAAATAAGGTCTGTTTAGGAGTCATGATTTTAAGAGTAAATAAGTCGTTCATAATAGGTCAAAAGTCAAAAGTTAGAAGTCAAAAATACAAGTAAAAAATCAAAAGTGATTAAAACTTTTTAATTTTGAATTTTGAATTTTGCATTTTAAATTTATATCAATCCTGCCTCCTTTAAAGACCCGATATATAAAAACTTCTCTGCTTCTATCTTATCTAATTTACCACTAAGTAATAGTTTGATATCTTGTATTGTAGTCTGACGGGGTACAAATTTACCTTTTTTCCCTGTTTGGGCCTCTGTCACAAACAGTGGCTGGGTCATATAATTTATTAACTTTTTAGCCCTGGAATAACTAATCTGATCCTCTGCAGACAGCTCTGATTCCCCTAAAATAGCTACAATCCTTTCTAACTGGTTATACCTGGTTAATATCTGCTGAACAGCTGTAATCAGGTTATAGTGGTCCCTGCCTATAATTCCTGGATTGGAGAGAATAGAGGATGATGACTGGAGTAAATCTATAGCAGGGTAGAGTCCAAGCTGTGAAACAGCCCTGGAAAGAGTAATTGTGGTATCTAAATAGGACAAGACAGCAGCCACACCTGCATCAGACAGGTCGTCTGAAGGGATATAAACAGTCTGTATAGCGGTAATTGAGCCATTTACTGTGGAAACAAGCCTCTCCTGGATATTTCCAAGTTCAGCCTGTAAACTTGCCTGGTAGCCCTGCTCAGAAGGAATAGACCCTAAAAGTGTGGAAACTTCATTTCCAGCCTGGACAAACCTGTAAATATTGTCTATGAAAAACAATACATCCTTTTTCTCCTCATCCCTGAAATATTCCCCAAGTGTTGCTGCTGCAGAGGCAACTCTGAACCTGATAGCTGGATTTTCACCCATCTGGCCAAATATCAGGCTGATTTTTGATAGTGTCTTAGACTCTTCTAAGCTCTTATAAAGCTCCTCACCTTCCCTGACCCTCTCACCAATGCCTGCAAACACAGCTACACCTTTATTCGAATTCGAAGAAGAGCTGCGCTCATTCGAAGAAGAGCTGCGCTCATTCGAAGAAGAGCTGCGCTCATTGGACCCGCTAATATTATGGATAAGTTCTGTAATTAATACAGTTTTGCCAACTCCAGCTCCTCCAATTAAGCCTATTTTTCCTCCTTTTAAGAATGGAGCCACAAAATCTATAACTTTGATGCCTGTCTCTAGAATCTCTGAATGGGCCTGGAGTGTATTAAATACAGGTGCCCTGTCATAAATAGGCATCTTCACAGTCGACTTAATTGGACCCTTTCCGTCTTCTTCTTCTCCATAAAGGTTCATCACTCTGCCCAAAGTAGGGGAACCAACAGGAATATTAATCTGGGTGCCGGTATTGTAAATTGGCATATTACGATATACTTTGGATACTTCTGTTAGAGAAAGACAGTATATCTCTGATTTAGCATATGAATAGACCTCCAGCTGGATTGAAGAATCCTCCCTTGAAGTCAAAATATCTCCAATATTTGGCAGAGTCTGGTTTTCAGATTCAACTATCACAATCTGACCGGAAACTGCCTTAACTTTTCCTACATAGTTATCATTCATATACTCTCTATTTTTCTCCCTGAATATGTCTCCAAAATCCTAAGGTTTGTTAATTGCTTCTTTAACTTTAACAGAGTTTTCTGTTCTTTTTTAAGTTCTTTTCCTGCATTAATTTCAGCCTGGTTCATGGAAGTCATCCTGGCTGCCAGCCTGGATAAATTAACCTCTAAAAAGATAGCCTGAAATAGTAAAAATGATATTTGGTTATCAAAAAAAGCCAGAATTTTTTCAACCTCAGGCTCAGTAATGTAATGGAATGGTGAAGTAGTCTTAGTATCCTCAAGATAGGAAGTACTGATATCAGAGATAAATGGTTCCTGGTTTAGAAGAGTCCTAAACTTAGAATAAAAGACTAATATTCTTTCATGGCTAAAAACTTTTGCAGCCAGAGCTTGAAGTTCATCAAATGTAGGATCATCTTTTTTAAAATTATTATTTTCAAAGGGATGGGGATAGGTGAGTGCCCTTAAAATCTCTGCCCCAAAAGTCCCTACCACAATCCTGTCACAGTCAATCTTTAAAGTATTATCATAAAAAAACTTGGTTACCCCGTTATCCAACCCTCCATAAAGCCTTGAGTTTGAGGTCAAAAGTATCACCATAGTACTCTGGATCTTCTTTTTTTGGGCAATAGGTTTTCTACCCCGCATTGCTATTGATTTAACAGTCCTATAAAGCACTGAAACCTGCTGAAAATAATCCACTGTATGCTGCATAGAGCCTCTGGTCTCTTTTAATTTAGCTGTGGCAATATCTCCCAAAGCCTGGGTCAGCATCCTGATTGTTTCAGTTGAATCTATTTGCTGCTTTATATCCCTTAAATTAGCCATAAATTAATTTTTAATTACTAATTTTAAATTTTTAATCAAATCTAAATTTTTAATATTTAAAACATTTCAAATTCATTTCAAATTTCAAATTGTAAATTTCAAATTACTTAACTTGTGCCTGAACCTGTGCATTAGTTATCTTCTCCAGCTCTGGTATCAAGCTTGATAAGCTATTGATAAACTGTTCATCATCTTTAAAAGTAGCCACAGTCTTAGCATAGTTTGAAAGGTTAAACTTATTTGTCAGGTACTGGACAATTGTATTTTTGTTTTCTTCAACAAATTTCTCATCTTTTTGTTGAAGAAATGGTGTAAAAATAAGCCCCATTAAGATCATCTGAACCAAAATTGGGATCTTATTTAAAGGAAGCTGTTTTAAAATAGCTTCCATCTGTTTACCCTGTTTTAAGGTAAATAGGGTCTGGGGGGAAATCTCAGACCCTAACCTTGAATAAGCAGCTAACCTGTTTGCTTCTGATAAAAGGGCTTTTATCCTGTCAGCAAGGCCTTTTTGGGCCAGGTTCTGGGTCTGGCGCCCAACCCTGGAGACTGATAATGAGATGTCAACTGAGGGCCTGTAGCCTTGATGATATCTGGTAGCAGAAAATAAAAGGTGTCCATCTGTCATACCCATTAAATTTGTGGTCATAAAGGAGGAAAAATCATCCAAATTCGTCTCAATCACTGGAAGTGCAGTAATACTACCCCCTCCATATTCTTTTTTAAATCTGCCCGCCCGCTCAATCAGCTTTGCATGCTGGTAGAAAATATCCCCGGGATAAGACTCCCGCCCTGGAGGCCTGCCCAGTGAAAGTGAAATCTCCCTGTAAAATTTGGCATGGATACCCATATCATCCAAAACCATTAGCACATCATTGCCCCTTTTTTGAAAATATTCAGCTATAGTTGTGGCTACAGAAGGGGTCAAATAGATTAAAGGAGGTTTGTCAGAAGAGGAGGTAGAAACAACCACAGTATACTCCATAGCTTTGTTTGCCTCTAATGCTTTAACCACATTACTGATCTCATTTATAGGTTTCCCGATAACTGCATAAACACAGATGATCTTCCTGCCCCGTTGATTAATCACAGTATCTAACAAAAATCCTGTTTTTCCTGAGTGGGCATCACCTAATACCAGCTCTCTTTGGCCTTTAGCCACAGGTACAAGCATGTCTACCAGAGACAATCCTGTTTCAAACTGGTCAGTTATCCTTTCCCTGGATTTAATGCTTCTTGGAGCCTGTTCAATAGTTACTGGTTCATCTTTGATAGTTATCATACCTTTGCCGTCAAGAGGCTGGCTTAAGGGGTTGATCATTCTGCCCAAAAGCTGGGTCCCGACTTTTATAGAGAGCTGCTGCTGGGTCCTTTTAAAATCCTGCTTAGGCTTAATAGCTGCTTCATCAAGCATTAACACCCCTACTAAATCCTCAGCTATGGAGATAACAACTCCCTTTGCATTATCACCTGTAGTTACAATCTCATTAAGCCTGATATTGGGCAGGCCATTTACCCAGACAATATAATTTTTAATAGAGACTGCATAGCCTATCTCTTCAGTAGGGGTAGGTGCAGAAGGTGGGACATTAGCTGGAGTTTGCTGATTGGCTGGTGGGGCAGGTTGGGACTGTGGTGTAGACATGATTTTATTAATTTTTAATTATTAATTTTAAATTTTTATTCAAATCTAAATTTTTAAAATTTTAATATTTAAAACATTTCAAATTCATTTCAAATTTCAAATTGTAAATTTCAAATTATCTTTTGTATCCTCCGAGTACTTCTAGTATCTTTACTTTATTTTCATTCACTTTTGCCCTAAGGGAAAAATCCTTATATATCCCTTTGTAGGATATTGCACAACCTCCAATAAGCTCAGGGTCATAATTTATTTCAAATAGGGTATCTTCCCCTAAATTCTTTTTAAACCAGCCTCCTAAAACAATAACCTGGTCCTCAGGCAGCTCAAATGGAAGATACATTAAGATATTTTTTGTATCATTTATAGATTTTTCCAGTAAAGCTGTTTGGTCATTAATATTTACAGTTGAAAAGTTTTTGAAAAAATTTGGCCCAAGAGTATATATAAATTTAACATCTTCTTCTAAACCCTCCTGGCCCACAAAATAAGGGGAGTACTTAGCCTTCAATTTGTTGAAGGTGTTCTCAAAGTCATCTGGGTTTGCACCCTGAAAAAAAAGTAATTCTAGAAGTTCCTTAGCAAGCCTAAGTCTCCTTAAGGCCTGGTTTTTTGTAAAGGTTGTGGTTAAAAATTGCTTTGCTAATGTTTGATCCATAAGACAGCTTTCCGTCTACCGACTACTGGCTTCTGCATTTCTTTGTTTTTGCGGTAGGCTGTAGACAGTAGTCTGTAGTCAATTTCATACTAAAAACTTCTCCAGCTTTGCTTTCTCCAAAGCTTCAGCAACTAAATCCATCTGGTCTTTTAAAGTTAATTTTTGTTTCAAAACTAAGTTAAGAGTTCTCTCCAAAACAGCCACAATGTTCTCATCAACTATTGCCATTTGCTGGGATTTGTAGCTGTCTATTAGCTGTCTTGCAGATTTAAGCTCTAAATTAATTGCATCCAGGCTCTGTTTTTGGGCACCTGTGAAAAATTCAGTCAGTTTACTTTCAAAAGACTCTAAAAGTGTCCCAATTTTTCCCCTCATCTCATTTTCCACATTATTTTGCCAGTCCAAATTCTGTTTCTCAAGCTGCACAATAAACTCATCATGCTTTTTCTGGGCAGTAGTTAAACTTTGGGAAATAAGTGCCCCCTCTTTGGTTAAAATCTGCTGAAGTTGAGCCTGAAACTGTGACTGCAGTTTATCCTGGAACAGCCCTATCTCCATCTCCTTTTCAGCTGCAGTTTTTAATGCATTAATTTCAGCTTCGCCCATCACCTGGTTGGCTTTTTGGTAAGCATCCTGGATAACCTGCTGGCTTGGGGCAATTCTCCATCTTTCACCCTCAGCCCTTAAATCTTTAATAATCTGGGATTGGTAATTTAGCTTCCTATAGAGGAAAAAAACAACAACTGAAGCTATTAGTATTATTAATAATATTAGGTAAATTTCCATGGGCAGTATTCATATTTAAGATAGCAGAATTAGAGGAAAAATAGAATACTTGTGGTAATTTTTAATTCTAAATTTTAAATTTTTAATATTTAAAACATTTAATATTCATTTCAAATTCTAAATTTCAAATTTCAAATTATTTATCATTTCTAGATCCTCACAATGATAAATATAATCCCTATTGTGACAACGCCTCCAATTAGTGTGGCTGCAACCTGAAGACCAACAGAAGTAATAATTGCAGTTCTTGCCAAAGGATTTCTTCCAATAGCCTCTACAGCTTTAGAAATTGACCTTGCCAGATAGAAAAATCCAATTGCAAAGGCTAGCAATGCCACCAACCCTGCAATAATATACCTGATTGTCAGGGTAAACTTCTCAGGATCCTGGACAGACCTGAAAAATGCAGCATTTAAATCAGACAAAAGTTTAATGTTAGACCTGGCAGTTGTGAGCTCAGCATACTCAATCCGCAGAGCAGTGTTGACAGTGCCAAGTCTATAATTTCCACCTTCTGCAGTCACAGTTTGATCTCCATAGACTGCATCTGCTAAAGCTAAACCCAGCACATAACCAGATTGTCCAGCCTTCATACCTTTGCCTGAGACAGGGGAGGTTGTAACATAGTCACCTTTTTTAATCTCACCATTGTAATCAGTTACATTTACATCCACATCTCCCAGCCTGATAATAGGTTTAGCTGAGGCGGATGCTTCTCTAATCACTAGGGAAGGAGTTTCTGTATAAACACCAAAGATCTTCTGTGAATAAGTAACATTTGTGCGCACCAAACCATTTGCACCATCATAAATCAGGATATCTCCAGAGACAGCCTCTTTATCTGTAATTTCATGGCTGGAAGCTACATTAAAGCCCTGAGCATGAACTGAAGTGAGCGAAGCTCCTGCTAGCGCAGTAACAAGCAGCAAGTGAAAAGTTACAAGTAAAATAAGACAAGTGGTAACTTTTCTGATGACTGAGAGCTGAAGACTGAAGACATTTTCTTTCATAGAAAAATTGTATGCTTTATCTTTAAATAAAACAAATTACCTTTCATCTACTATCCACCAGTCAATATTCAAATCTTCTGAAAGCGGTTCTGCTATTTCCAGAGTGATTTTGCTTTCCGAAACATTCTTTTGAGCGGCAATAGCCACCGGTTTATCCGAAGATGTAAAGATCTTTGAACTATTTGTTAACTGGTCAGTCTCAATAGTGACTGTTGTCCGGTTCGCAGGTAAAACAACAGAGCCTAAAGTTTTATCCGAGACCGCTAATTTCTGAACCCCTAAGACTCCTGATTGATTAATTGTCACTTTGCCGTTGAAGAAGTCCACAGCATTAGCTAAGCTTGAATTCTGGAAATACAGTGTATCTATAGCATTAATAGATTTACCCTCAGTTATAGATAATGTCCCATCTTGGGAGAAATCTCCAGCTACTGTTGTTTTACCCAAAAATGTCTCACCTAAAGATTTTAGGGTATCTGAAACTGCTAACTTTAAAGTGGAGATCTGGTTGGAAACATCTAAATCAGCAAGTTTTGCAGAATCTGTAGCAAACATTTGTTCTACAGGGGTTAGGTTATTGTTCGAAGACAAAGTCTGAGAACTATCTGTATTAGACTTCTCGCTATCGCTCGAAGAATAATCCCCACCTAAACTATCTAACAGTCCCTGAATTTGATCAGATAGAGAAGTCAGGGTAGAGGAGGTAGAGTTAACAGCATCTGCTAAAGAGTCAGTCTTTTGTTTAGTCTCAGCCAGCACTGCGCTGTCTGATGCTTGCCGCTGGTCAAGCGAAGCTATTTGTGCAGACTGGGTTGCAATTTTATCATTTATCATTAATCTTTCATCGTTAATCAAGTCTGAAGCTTTAACAATTCCTCCTGCATTAATATCAGAAGTAACTGTTAACTGATTCAGGTTGGTTTGGCTTGTGGAGTTTCCGTCTGAGCCAATTGTCATCAAAGCATTTTCAACCTTATTGTTTAACTCCTGAACCGCTTTCACCAACATGAATGGATTTGGCTCAGCAACCATGTAATAACCATCTCTACCAGTAGTCACAAGCTCAGGATGAGTTTGCATAATCTCCTGCGCAATTACACCAGTATTTGTAGCATTTGGATCAGTAGTTGCATTAACATGGTAATCTCTAACTCTAAAGTCTGAGAAATAATCCAAGGCAGAACCAGTATCTCTAATGTTTGTCTTTAACCTGGCATCTGAAGAGCAGGTAACAGTCTCACTAGCAGCCTCAGGATTATGTTGGCAGGCACCATCTGCATCAGTAATCCAAAGTGATGGTAACGCATCGGTAGTACTCGTACTACCGATTTGGGTATAACCTCCTTTTGGTTGGAGGTAAAGACCTGTGTTACCCTGGGAATATGTACCTGCATCTGAGAAATGGCCATCAATATAGCCCTGGATAGCTGGTTGATTATCTGCTACGCGATACAAAACAATATCGTCATTCGCCCCCGCACCTCCAACCCGAACATCGAGGTCACCATTCGGGCCTTCATTATTAAGCCCGATGTCGCCATCATTCTCTATTTGTATGGCTGGCGCACCCCCGTTATAAACAAATTCAAGTTGATCTGAAGAAGAATTGCGCTGTCTAAATTGCCAGTAATTGGTAGTATCAGTTAATCTTATAATTGCATTCGAGGCTGATGAAGCGATGGTTAATAGATCTGAAGGGCTAGTTGTCCCAATTCCCACATTGCCTCCTGCAAACACAGCTGCATAGTTTGTATCTGCACCGGTTTGTGCTGCTACATATAGTCCATAATTGGTTGATGTTCCCTCTGTATTCATTATTGAACTATCGATATACAATCCATATCCGTTTATAACTGCAGTAGATGAAGTTGCAGCGGTAGCAATAGTTTGAGCATACATAGTATAAACATTAGTTGTTGAACCAGAAGAAGCGGCAGAGACACTTGGTTGGGCAAATAGACCATAGACATATGTAGTGCCACCTGTGCTTGCAGAGGTTACTTGCGGTTGGCCAGATAATCCATAAACTTCTCTCGTACCTGTCGAAATCGCTCCTGAAACAGTCGGGAAACTTAGGATCCCATAAGAAGCATCACCCGTCGTTGAAGTGTCAGTTGAATGTACTCTGAGCCCATATGCTATTTTGGCAGCATTACCACTTAAGGCCAGCTCAATACGAAGACCGTAGTCAGTATTTGCTGAGGAGGTAGAGTCTGTTGCAGCAATATTCAATCCATACCCTGTTACACCAGCTCCAGAAAAATCAGGAGCCAGGTTCATTAATGCTCCTGCAGATCCTACATCTGTAGCAATATTGACAAAATTTCCTGTAACTCCGGTGGCTGTCGGACCATCAATCTGCAAAGCCTGCCCGGTTGTAATTGAGCTTGCCAAAATCCCAAAACCATCACCTGTTGTGGCAGAGGAGTCGATATCCAAATCCGCATCAGGAGTAGTATCCAATATTCCTACACTACTCCCAAAATATGCGCCGTAATTTGCATCAGCACTTGTTTGAGGCTCAACATATAAGCCATATTTAGTCGAAGTTCCGTTGGTTGAAGAAGTGCTGTTGGCTACATATAAGCCGTAATTATTGACTGTGCCTGCATCAGCAGCATGGGTGGCTATTGCAGAAATACGCACTCCATAGACATTGGTTGTTCCGGCAGTAGCTCCGGTTGCAGTGGGCGCAAATTCGCCACCATAGACTGTTCGGGTGGAAGATGCACCTGCCGAAGCTCCGGTGTCAGAAGCAGAAGCCAATAGTCCATATGTGGATCTGGCTGTAAGATTTGAAAGAGCACCTGTATTTGAAGCTGCTATTTCTACCCCGAATATACTATCAGGAGAGGTTGATGAGCTTGTTACGCTTGAGTATATACCTCTGGCAGTTCTGGAAGAGTCATTGGTTAGCGTTAAGACACTATTAATACCATAGTCGGTATTGGAGGTGCCGGAAGTCGAATCGGTTGCCTGAATTCTTAAGCCGTAACCCGTAACACTTGAACCTGAAAAATCAGGATTTAAACTCATGAGTGCAGCTCCAGATCCAATGTCTGCTGTTGCTTTAATGAAATCATCTGTAATTCCGGTGGAGGAAGGTCCGGTTACAGTTAAGGCGGTTCCGGTTGAAAGAGAAGCGGCGTTTAAGGTAAAGGCATCCGTAGTGGTCCCTGTAAAAGTCTGGGTCCAGGTGTTGGTACCTTGAGCAATAGCGAAATCAGTGTCGAGAGTAGCCGAATCAACAATGTCATCAAAATCAATACAGTCACTGCAGTTAAGAGTTGTCAGTGAGCTGGCGGTAAAAGTTGTTCCTGCGAGGGTTAAATTACCTGACGTATCGATAGAGGCAATACTAGTCGTACCGTGATTGTAGACATTAAATGGGTTCGAAGTAGTTGGCACTGATGAGCCGGCAATGCCATCATAACCAAGGGTTAAATCTCCTTCCGCATCAATGCCAGCTCTTTGCTCACCGCCCTGACCAATTCCAAGCAGGTTTGTATTAGCCGAAGGGGCAGTGGGGTTAATTAAAACAGAAGATTCTGTATATGCGGTGCTGGCCGGTTCGTAAGTAAAGACGGCTTGCCCCGTACTTGAAAAAGCGGCATTGGAATTAACTGTTCCCACATATATATTGTTGAAGCGAAGTGATGATGAGCCAAGATCAGAACCCAGATTGACAGCCGGAAGCAGGGAAGTACCGTTGGTTACCCGGCCGGTGAAAGTGATCAAATCAGTAGTAGCATTACCCAGAGCGGTATCACCATTGGCAGCCAAATTACCTGAGAGAGTAGTAGTACCAGTGACGCCCAATGTTGATGACAATGTTGTTGCCCCAGCCACAGTGAAGGCTCCGGTACTAGCTAAGTTAACCTCTCCCGTTCCTGAAGTGCTTAAGGTAAAACCGGCAGTTGCAATATCTGTGCTTGCATCCAGAGTCATTGCATCTTTAAATTCTGTAAAATCCAATGAATCAGCAGTAATTAAACCACCGCCTAAAGAACTACTCCAACTTGGTGCAGAGGAGCCATTAGAGACTAAAACCTGTCCTGATGTCCCAGCCTCTGATACCTCAAATGAATCAGAATCAGTCCATAATATACCACCTGCAGCCAAAGTTAAGGCTTTAGCAGACCCTCCATTTGCAATAGGCAGTACTCCTGTAACCTCAGATGTTAAATCCACAGAAGTACCCAGGCTTGAAGACAATGTCACACTAGATCCCAGTGATACATCTCCTCCTCCTGATAACCCTGATCCTGCTGTAACTGTTAACTTAGAATTAGCTAAGTCTGCATTAGCTACAGTCCCATCTAAAATCTCAGTAGTTGTGACTCTGTGTATTAGGGTAGGTATAGGTAACTGTATTTAATGTTAAGGGCCCATCTATAGAAGCAGTATTAGCAATTTTTATGGATGAACCCAGAATCTCTCCATTTACTTTGGTATCCAGGTTAATCTCTAAATACTTTCCAGATGGGGTAGATTCAGCCAAAACCTGCCCGTCCGGCAGGCGGGCCTCACCTTCAAGCTTGGTAACTTCTGGATTAGTTAAACCTTGTGCTAAATCCCTTGGTAAGTCTGTAACTGTTGCTAAAAGTCCAAGCTCTGAAGCTTTTTGTGGAGCAAAAGTATTAATTGCACCCACTGCTAAAGTATTAAAAGGGGAAAGTACTTGAGCTAACAAACTTTCATTCTGAGCCCTTTTCTTGTCATCCTGAGCCGTAGGCGAAGAATATATACCCTTCGCTCCGCTCAGGGTGACAGAAGATGTGCCAGGTATGACAGGAGATGCAAATATTGCCTTAGTCTGTTCTGGTTTGATAAGGTATGATGCAATAAGTCCCGTAGTCATTAGGAGTGTGAAAATTGTTGTTACAGCAAAAACCATAAAAACCGCTGCTAAAGTTAACTGTTTATTAACCCCTGCAAGCAGTAAATTATGCTGATACTCCTCATCTACAAAAACTTTTTTCTCATCATCAACTTTCTTTGATAAAAGCTCTGATATTAGGTTTTCACCAACAGCTACTGGTTTTGAATAATTAAGCTCAATTGGTTGTGAAAATACCTCTGGCTGTAAAAATGCCTCATTATCATTTTTATCTACCAGCTGCGGATTCTCAATCCCAAAGCTAAAATCTTTCTTAAGGGAAGAAATCTGAGACCTGGTATATCTTCTGGCACCACCCTCAGTCCTTTGAGGTCTAATAATCCCTTTTTGCTCCCAATTTCTCAAAGTATCAGGAGAAATACCTAAAGCCTTAGATGCTTTAGAAATAGAAATTAATCCCTTATAACCCTTCTCAGGATTAAGTTCTTTTCTTAATTCTGAAAGCTGCGAAAGTTTATACCTCCTGGCACCTCCCTGAGTCCTTTGGGGAATTAGTTTGCTTTGCTGCTCCCAGTTTCTGAGGGTATCTGGAGAAACACCTAAGTATTTTGCAGCTTTAGATATGGAAAGAAACCCTGCTTCTGCTTTTTCAGGGTTTTGGGTGTCCGTCTGCCTCTTTAAATCGTTTTTAGATTTAAAATTAGGCATTAATTTTTCAGATTCAAAACTTAGGAAAATCCTAGTAAAAAGTTAGGAATCTTTTAATAAATATATAGTTGCAAATACCAGATATTTTGTCAAATAAATAACTTATTTATAAAAGCTCAGTGTAGTGAAGAAATTTTTAAAACTCTGATTTCTTAGTCAGGTTATTTAATAACCTGCAGGAAACCTCAAAAATTCAAAAAAAACAGGAGCGTCCGTCTGCTTCGCTCCTGTTTTAGGTAAGTTAATAGTAGGGTATGAAAATTATCCTGTCAATATATCAAATGATAACAAATCTGATTAAATCATTTAACGCACAGCCACAAAAATATAACATAGCTCTGTGTAAACATTTTTATTATATATCAAAATATATATTTAATATATCAAAGAATATTAACTATCCTATAATTTATATATGTGAAAAGATTGTGGAAATAAAATTTCTGATTAAACATGTCATTCTGAGCCGCTCCTTTGTCATTCTGAGCCGCAGGCGAAGAATATAATTTATTCATACCCTTCACTTAGTTCAGGGTGACAATGAGTTTATCAAAATGACAATTCAAATAATAAATGATAAACTAAGCCTATGAAAAAATACCAGCCAAAAGAGATTGAAAATAAATGGCAAAAAAAGTGGAAAGAAGAAAAACTTTATAGTCCTGATATAGATAAATCACAAAACCCCTATTATGCTTTAATGATGTTTCCTTATCCTTCTGCAGAAGGTCTTCATGTAGGGAATATGTATCCTTTTACAGGCACAGATATCTTTGCCCGCTTCAAAAGGATGCAGGGATTTGATGTCCTGGAGCCTATTGGGCTTGATGGCTTTGGAATACACAGTGAAAACTATGCTTTAAAGGTAAATCAGCATCCAATGGATCTTTCAAAAATTACAGAAAAAAGGTTTTATGAGCAGTTAACTGAGATTGGGGATGCCTATGACTGGACCAGGACTGTGGAAACTTACAAGCCTGAGTACTATAAATGGACCCAATGGCTTTTTTTGCAGATGTATAAAAAAGGCTTAGCATATAAAAAAGCTGCAGAAGTAAATTGGTGCCCTTCTTGCAAAACTGTGCTTGCTGATGAGCAGGTTATAGCTGGAGTTTGTGAAAGGTGTGGATCTAAGGTTGAAAAAAAGAATTTAGAACAGTGGTTTTTTAAGATCACAGACTATGCAGATAGGTTACTGGATAACTTAGACTGGATTGACTGGACAGACAAGGTCAAAATAGCCCAAAGAAACTGGATAGGTAAAAAAACAGGCATAAATATAAGCTATAAAATTGAAGAAAGTAATGAGGAAGTAACAGTCTTTACAACGAGGCCAGACACTAATTTTGGGACAACCTTCATAGTTTTAGCACCCGAGCACCAACTTGTAAAAAAAATAACTAAGAAAGAAAATCTTGAAGAAG
>Ga0075615_133_pt1 | contig 11519 bp, 7 predicted proteins | sample RifGroA1_FD_68369 | JGI IMG/M metagenome (GOLD analysis project Ga0075615, IMG submission 68369) | Microgenomates (Daviesbacteria) bacterium GW2011_GWA1_36_8
TGGAGCAAAAATTTGTTTCAGCCGATACCTTGATTAAAGGCTATTATGAGTACACGGCTCATTTTGCAACCATAAATCAAATTTTATTCAGCCGTTTCTGGGGATATGGGGGCTCGGTATGGATGGATGCAAATGACAAAATGTCTTTTCAAGTAGGTCACATTCATTGGATATTATCTTTAATAGTTTTAGTTTTATGTATTTATAAATTTATTAAAACAAGAAAGCTTAATAACTTGTTACTTGTTACCTGTTACTTTATTGCTGTCTCATGGGCTGCGGCTTTCATGATGCACACAAGATCAATTGAAATTTGGCAGCTTGTTAAGCAACTTCAATTCGTTCAATTTCCGTGGCGTTTTTTGGCCTTGGTTATTTTGGGTTTTTCATTTGCAGTTGGAGCAATAGCTAAGCTCTTACCCAAAAAATTAGCTTTTTTGCTTTCACTTACACTTATACTTACCCTTACACTCTTCAACTGGGAATATTTTAAAACTGAACATGGCAAATTAGGAGAAGTAACTGATGAGCAAAAGTTTTCTGGAGTTGCATGGGATTTGCAAAGAAATGCTGGAATACTGGACTACCTACCAAAAACCGCAAAAGAAAATCCTTTAGTTGGGCAAAGTACAGTAGCTGATGTGGTCGAAGGGGATGCTCAAATATTAAATCCCAAACAAGGGACTGATTGGGCCGGTTATGAGTTGGATGTAACAAGTAACAAGGCAAAAGTTAGAACAAATATATTTATGTTCCCCAACTGGAAAGTTTTTATAGACGATAAAGAAACTAATGTTTTTATTCCTGAAGAAGAAAAAAACGGAAGAATGTATATTGAAGTTCCAGAGGGCCGCCACGAAGTTTATGCAAAGTTATACAACACCCCGATTAGAACTATTAGTAATATTATTTCACTTGCTTCATGGCTGTTTTTGGTGTTTGTAATTTTAAAATATGCGAAAAAGATTATATAGTATAGGGGAAACTTTTAGTACAACATTTTGGGTAATTAAATTGTATTTTTCAGCATCAACTTTCCTATCCTTCATGTATTTATTGGGCGAAGTATTTACTCCCATCTCAAATATTATTTCTGCGTTCTTGTTGGGGTTATTGGTAGATAAGGTGCTAGCTTTAATAAAATTAGGATCAGCAAATGCCAACGATTTTCTTCCATTTTTGGCTCTCTTGTTGGGATTTGACGCAATAAACCTTATACTAAACAGCTCTTCAGCTTTTTCAAAAAGAATACTTGAAAGAAAACTGGATTTCACAGTGCGAAGAGAGTTGCAGGAGCATTTGAGAGAACTTGGTGTAGCAAATTTAGAGTCAGCCGAAATTTCCAATAAAGCACAAAGGTTTGTTGAACAGATACCATCTATTCAAAACCATATGACAATGTCATTGAATATAATTTCCAGCGTTGTTGGTATTATCGGAACGTTTATATTTGTTTTAGCAAATGTACCACAAGTAATACCTATATACTTAGTTGTACTTTTACTAGGCGCTGTAGTAAACCAAAAAGGTTTAAGAAAGTTGTGGATTTTGGATCGTGAGACTACAGAACGACGTCGTAGTTTTTGGAACACAGCAAATTATCTTTCTGACCCCCAATCTTTAAAGGAACTTTTACTAACCGAGGGATATAAAATGCTTCGTCACAAGTATGACGAATTCGCCAATTTTTTTATTGGAGAGAATATTAAAATAAGAAAAAGTTGGCTTTGGAAATTGATTATCGCGCGACTTTTACAAACAGTTTCATTTGCTATTGGTTTTTGGTTTCTTCTTCAGAAAACTCTGGATGGCTTGATCTCGGTGGGTAACCTTACATTTCAATTTAGAATGTTGACAGGTTTTTCAAGTAATATGAATTCTTTATTTAACGATTTCATTAATATTAGGGAATCAACAATAAAGCTGGTTGATGCAAAGCAATTACTAGATAAATATAAGGCTGATGTGGACGGGACTCTTAGTCTGGGAGAAAATAAAGAACCCGATACGATAGAATTTAAGGATGTTTATTTCCGATATCCAAACGCGAAAAGAGATGTTTTGAAAGGAATTAACTTAGTCATCAAACCAAAGGAAAAGATAGCAATTGTTGGAGAAAACGGGGCAGGTAAGACAACATTAGTAAAATTGATAGCAAGGTTGTATAAAGTTAACCAGGGTGCAATATCAATTGGTGGTTTGGAAATAAATGAATTGAATATCGAATCGTGGTATAAAAAATTAGGTCTTTTGTTCCAAGACTACAACACTTATACAAATCTAACTTTGGGGGAGAATATTACAATTGGTGATACTGCAAAACCTGCTTCCGATGAGGAAATATATAAGGCTCTGGCTAAAAGCAAAGCAGAGGATTTACATAAAGAATATGAGCATGGCCTAGATCAAATTTTAAGTGAGCGATTTAAAGATGGGATAAGACCCAGTACAGGCCAATGGCAAAAAATAGCCATAGCCAGAATTTTTTACAGAAAGGCTCCGGTGCTTATTTTAGACGAACCCACTGCTTCGATTGATGCGGTTGCAGAAGCTCAAATCTTTGACAATATTTACAAATTTATCGAAAATAAAACAGTTATTATAATCTCTCACAGATTCTCAACAGTAAGAAATGCAGATAGGATTTTAGTTTTGGACAAGGGCAGAATTATCGAGGAAGGGAGTCACGAAGAACTTCTTAAAAAGAAAGGCAAGTATGCTAAAGCGTTTAAACTCCAAGCAAGAGGTTATGAATAAGCTAGTATTTAGTAGGTTAGTTATTAGTTACTTAGTTTTTATTATTTTATTTTTTCCTGTATTAACCACTTATTTTTCTCAAGATGATTTTTTTCATTTCCAGGCCTCATTAACCGACGGGTCAATTGGACAATTTTTAAATTTTTTTGTATTTAAGCCCTTTGAAGTACAAGGGTATGCGTTTTACAGACCTATTTTTAGGGAGGCGCTCTATCACATTAATTATGATCTATTCGGTCTAAATCCACTGCCTTTCAGGTTGCTGCAATTTTTACTCCAGTTTATAAACATCTATTTGGTTTATAAATTAATTTTTAGAATTTTTAACAAAAAAATTGTTGCCTATTTGGCCAGTTTTTTATATGCAATTTCTTCAACCAATGTGGCTCTACTTTATTACTTAGCTGGAGGGATACAAGCACAAGGGGCTACCATGTTTGTTTTATTAACTTTGCTTTTGTTTCAAAAAAATAGATTATTAAGTTTTTTGACATTTTTATTAGCTCTAGCAAGTCACGAAATGGCAATAGTTACCCCCATATTATTAGCAGGATTGCTTTGGATAAAAGGCAAAAAATCATACTTTTACCTTATACCTTTTACCTTTTTCACTGTTTTATTCTTATATTTGGATTTGATCTATATTGGAGTTTCCAAAACTGAAGTAGCTTACATACCCGCCTTTAATATCAAAACTACTTTAAATAGTTCGATGTGGTACACAGGCTGGGCATTGGGACTCCCTGAGATGTTAATTGATTTTGTCCCTCCTGGGCTTAAGTTAGATCCACGACTAATGCAGTATTGGGGAAATTATTTTAGTCTAATCTTTCCGGCGTTTTTTGGGGTTTTAGCAATATTAGTTTTTTCAGTACTTAAGTTTTATAAAAAATTAACAAATAAAAATTTTTTGTTTTTGTTATATTGGTTTCCGGTTGCACTTTTACCTGTAATATTTTTTCCGGTTCATAAGTCAACCTACTATATGGCAATTGCCATGCCGGGATTTTGCGGAGCTTTAAGCTATATTATCTTACAAAATAAGAAAATCATAACCCTTGCTTTGGTGGGCTTATTTATTTTGTTAAATATAACTTCAGTAAAATTGGGTGAAATTACTTTTCCTGCAGCAAGACGAGCAAAAATTGCCCAAAAATTAATTAGTGATATTAAAAATCAATATCCCACTCTTCTAATATCTGCAACAGTGTTTGTAAAAGACGATCCAAATTATCCGTTCATTGCCCAGGATTGGGGAGGATCTGCCAAGCAAGCATCTTTTGCTCTGTCTGATGCCAATGCATTTAGGCTACTGTATCATGACCAAAGCCTGAAAGTTTATTTTGAAGGCAAAGACACTTTGCCAAAAGACGACCTAGTTTTTGAATTTGTAGCCAAAATTGAGTAAAAAATTACGGGCCTCACAGTGCACAATGCGCAAAGGAGGCCCGTCTCCGGTAAACTTATCTGACTTGGTCGATGTGCACGCGGATATAGTGCGGGTTTCTTAACATTTTCCATTTACGGCCATAGGTCATATGGTGGGTCACATAAACTTTAACGTAACCTTTCCTGTCCACCGGCCGATCGACCGTACCTACCAGGAGCATATTGCCCCCTCCGTTTTGAAAGTCGAAATAAATTTCGCTACCAACATCAAAGCTTTGCGTAGTCACGTTCCTGCTCCTTATTTTAAGCTTTCGGAAGTTGAATTCTAACATAATAAGGCTGCTTAAGTCATATTTCGTGCTACAATTTGAGTGTGGAGCCCACACAAGACCATTTGGATCCCACGGCTGAAATCAGCCTGGAAACAGTAAAAAAAAGAAGCGTTAAAGGGGTGGTTACCTTAACTGCCCGTTATTTTGTGCTTTACGGGATTACTGCCGTTGCTCAAATATTTTTAGGTGTTTATCTAACCCGAGGCGAGTATGGAGTATTTGGAGTAGTTTCCGCAGCCGTTAATTTTTTTATCTACTTTTCAGATATTGGTCTTGCAGCCGCTTTAATCCAAAAAAAAGAAAAACCGACCCAAACAGATCTGAAAACAACCTTTACAATCCAGCAGGTGATGGTCGTAACACTGCTTATTATTTTATTTCTTCTAACACCTAAAATTACAGAAAGTTATGGCTTAAGTTTGCAGGGTAAATATTTAATTTACGCGCTTGGTTTTGGATTAATGCTCTCTTCACTCAAAACAATACCCACAGTGCTTCTTGAAAGGCAAATTGAGTTTGGAAAAATTGCCATATCAAATATATTAGAAAATTTAAGTTATAACATAGTTTTAGTACTTTTAGCTTGGAAAGGTTTTGGAGTTACAAGTTTTACCTTAGCTATATTGACCAGAGGAGTAATTGGGGTAATTAGTATGTATATTTTGAGGCCTTGGAAACCAGGATTTGCATTTTCTTTTACTTCACTTAAAAAACTTCTTAGATATGGCTTACCCTACCAGTTTAATTCTTTGATTGCTTTGTTTAAAGATGACGGAATAGCGTTAACTTTGGGAAAAATAATCGGACTTGATGCGTTCGGTCTACTAATATGGGCACAGAAATGGATCCAAATGCCGCTTCGAATTTTTTTGGACACAATCACTAAAGTTACTTTTCCTGCTTTTGCTAGGATGCAAGACGAGAAGGAGCATTTGCGGGCAACTGTGACAAGATCTATTTTTGTAATATGTGTTTTGGTTTTTCCAAGTGTCGCAGGGATGTTAATTACTGCCCCTGTAATTTTGCGAGTATTGCCTCAATATGAAAAATGGCTGCCTGCCCTTTTCCCAATGGCGCTTTTGTCTGTTAATGTTTTATTTGCTTCAGTCACAACGCAACTGACTAATTTATTAAATTCGATTGGTAAGATTAAGCTAACTACTGTTTTTATGATTATGTGGGCTGCACTGACTTGGATTTTAGTGCCATATTTAGCTACCAAGCAGGGGTTGACTGGTGCAGCTCTGGGGTATGCACTTGTTGGGTCTAGTTCAGTCGTCGTTATTTTTATTGTCAAACGTTATGTTAATTTTTCGTTATCACAGTCAGCAATAAGGCCTTTAATTGCAACTCTCGCGATGTCCTTTGTATTGTTAGTTCTACGTCCCCTTTTACCTTTTACCCTTTACTCTGTTTTAGTCTTGGCCTTGACAGGAATTAGCGTTTATATGGTAAGCCTTATCCTTCTAGTAGGTCCAACGGTTATACAAGATGTCAAAAAAGCATTTAAAACTCTTATTTCTCGTTAGTCTTGGCAGCATTATCTGGTCGTTGACAATGGTAAAAAGTGGTCTGGCTTATAATTTTGGTTTGGGCTTTTGGGGACCAAATGCTCATGATGGGGTATGGCATTTATCTTTGATGAATAAATTAGAAAACTTTCCTCCACAAAACCCAATACTTTCAGGTGAAACTTTAAGAAATTACCATTACTTTTATGATCTTTTAGTTAATGTGACTTCAAAATTTAGTTTCACTACTACTTCTGATTTGCTCTTTAGATTTTATCCGGTACTAATCTCTGTGCTTTTAGGATTTGGAGCTTTTATACTTTCAAAAAGGCTTTTTAATTCAAAACTTGCTGTATTACTGGGGATTTATCTAGTCTATTTTTCAGGCAGTTTTGGCTGGATTGTTGAATATATTAGGGAGAAACATTTTGGAGGAGAGTCTGCATTTTGGGCTAATCAGCCAATATCTTTTAATTTAAATCCTCCATTTGCCGTCTCTCTAATTTTAGTAATCTTAGTTTTTGTCCTTTTAGATATCTTTGTAAAAAATAAAAACTGGATATTAGCAGTTGTAATTCTGTTAATAACCGGAAGCCTTTTGCAATTCAAAGCTTATGGAGCTATTTTAGTTTTAGGAACCCTGTTTATTGTAGGTTTAATAAGATTGTTTGCTAAGAGAGATTTTAATATTTTATTTATAAGCATTGCTGGGGGGTTTGTTGCATTAGGACTGCTTTTACCAAATTATCAATCTTTTAACTTATTTCAAACAGCTGGCGTATTTGAGTTTTATCCATTCTGGCTTGTAAATTCTATGCTTGATTTTCAGGATAGGGTGGGATGGGTCAGGCTGGCAATGGCCAGGGATGCTGGATATCAAAGTGGAAATTGGTTTAAGTTTATTGCTGCAGAAGTGATAGCATTAATTATTTTTATTGGAGGGAATTTAGGGGTTAGGATTTTTGGAATTTTTGGATTATTTAATGTTTACAAAAAGGATTTTCTTCATTTGGGCCTGGCAATCTTTAGTTTTTTGGCAATATTAATTCCACTTCTTTTTGTACAAAGGGGAACTGCCTGGAATACTGTCCAGTTTATGTATTATTTGTTGTTTTTCTCTGCTCTTTTTACAGGTGGAACCTTGGCATGGATTTACAATAAGCTGCCAAAAGCTTTAGGATCTGTAATTTTAGCGATATTACTTATTGTTGCACCAATTAACGCAGTAGTAACTGCAAAAGGATATTTGTATCCATCACCCCATACATATATAAGCCAAAAAGAGTTAGATGTATTAGACTTTTTGAAGAATCAGGAAGAAGGGGTTGTTTTGACTTATCCTTATGATAAGGGTTTAAAGAATAAGATTGCACAACCACTCCCGCTTTTGGCTTATGAAACAACCAGTTATGTTTCAGCATACTCAAATAAATCAACCTTTATAGAAGATGAGATTCAGCAGGATATCCTGCAAACTGAGTACAAAAGAAGACTTATAGCAACTAAGGATTTTATTCAGGCAACTAATTCACTAAATGATCAATCAAATGGAGAAAAAATAATAAGGTTTTTAAAAGATAATAAGATTAAATATATATACTTACCTAAAGTTTATAATTTTTATTTACCTGAAAATAAGTTTGGAATAACTAAAATTTTTGAGAATGAAGAAGTAGTGTTATATTTATTTAACTAATGGAAATTTGGAATTTAATTTCACAATATATTCTGCTTTATTTTATTTTTATAGTTCTTGCTCTGATGACTTATTATATTCCGGGTTTTTTAATAATTAAAAAATCACCTCAAAAATTAGAAGGCCAAGAAATTATTTCTCTCTCTTTTTGTTTAGGGTTTGTACTTTTTGTTTTAACTGCATTCTTTCTGGCATTTTTAAACCTTAGAGTTTTAATGTTGCCACTCCTGTTAGTATCAGCAGGATTTGCAGCATACAAGTACAAATGGGAAGTATTCAGCCCTTTTAAAATCCTTGGGAGGGATAGAATTTTGACTATACTTTTACTGCTGGCAATTTTTATTCAAGGAATTATCAATTTTCCAAGTGGATTTAAGTATCAGGATGGAATGCTTTTTTGGAGCAGTCAGGGACATGATGGTGTTTGGCATATTGTTTTAGAAAATGAAGTGAAAAGAGGCCTGCCTTTAATGAATCCTGTTTTTTCAGGTGAGGAACTTTATAACTACCATTATTTAATAGATGTTGTTATGGGTGAGTATGGCAGGATCTATTCATTTTTTAATGTATTTGATCTTTATTTCAGATTTTTTCCTGTACTTTTATCTTTTATGATTGGTATGGGTGTTTATGCTCTGGTAAAAAGATGGCAAGGTATCCCGCAAATTGCATATTTAGCGCTATTTTTTACTTTCTTTTGCGGAAGTTTTGGATATATTGTTACATATCTAAGAGATGGGAATATTTTAGGAGGAGAGACTGTTTTTTGGGCAGCACAGGGAAATACAATTTTGGGCAACCCACCTCACGCTTCATCCTGGGCCCTGCTTCCTGCATTTTTCTTAGCATATTTGTTTTTAACAAAACATAGAAATAAATTTTGGTTTATTACTGCATTTTTAATAGGTTCGATACTGGCAAGTTTTAAAGTTTCAGGAGGGGTAGTCATGCTGGCTGGTTTGGGAGTAGCCTCAATTATTGATCTGATAGTTAATAAGAAATTTACAATTGTTTTATTAACAGCTTTTCTTACTATTTCAAATTATTTAATTTTAAAATCAATGACTAGAGGAGCAGAGGGATTTTTGATGTTTTTGCCATGGTGGTTTATTAGGACTATGGTTGTTGCAGGAAATAGGCTGGATTGGATTGACTTGGAAAATAAGCGTCAATTTTATATGGAACTTGGCGGTATAAGGGGCACTTTGAGGGTTTTACAGTTTGAGACAACAGCATTTTTAATATTCCTACTTGGGAATATGGGTATGAGAGTTTTGGGATTTACTGAGATTTTTAGAAGATATATTTTAAATTTCAAAACTACAATTTTTAATTTATTTGAAATAAGTCTTTTTGTTTCAATGATGACCGGACTTATAATTCCTCTCCTTTTTGTCCAAAAAGGAATAATTTATAACAATATTCAATTCATGCAATACTACCTCCTAATATTTGGATTTTTTGCAGCAATATCAACTTATAAAATTTTAAACCTAATTAAACTAAAGGTTTTTAAAGTACTAGTATTTTTAATTATTGGAGTGTTTTCTGTTCCTACAGTTTTAGGGAATATTAATGAGTTTTATGGTCCTAATAGCAATCCGCTTGCCATCATTAGCAATGCTGAACTTGAGGCATTAAATCACCTTAAAGCTGTTTCTGGGCCGGATGATGTTATATTAAACCTTCCTTATAATAAATACCTTCAGGATAAGGTTAGGTTCCAACCAAAGCCTATTTATACCTGGTATTCAACAGGTTATATCTCTGCTTTAACTGAGAGAAGGACTTATCTTTCTTCTGAAGAGCAGGTATTAATTCAGGATTATCCTGTTGAAGAAAGAAGGGAGAAAGCTAAAGAATTTTTTGAAGGAGAAGATTATTTAACTAACAGGGCATTTTTAGCCAAATATAATATTAAATTTGTATACTTGGAGAAAAATGGGTTAATAAAATCTTTTGAAAATGCTGAGATAATCATCTACACTGTAAAGGATGCGGTTTAAATTTCCGAAGCTTGTTTTAGTATTAATTCTTTTTCTGGCGCTATTTTTAAGATTTGTAAATATTTCACAATATCCTATGTATGGGGATGAATTGACCCTGGCTTATGATGGTTATTCAATTTTAAAAACAGGATTTGATCAGACAGGAGCATATTTGCCTTTTACTTTTAAAATGGCAGGAGGACATCCTCCTGCATATGTATATTTCTCGATACCCTTTATAGCTATATTTGGTCCAACAGAGATAGGTATAAGGTTATTGTCTGTTATTTCAGGAGTAGGAATTGTTTTATTAATTTACTTGATTGGAAGAAAGTTTGTAAATGAGAAAGCAGGTTTGTTTGCTGCAGGATTAGCCGCTCTTTCTCCCTGGGATATTCATTTATCAAGAATTGGCTTTGAAACACATTTTGCGCTATTTTTAACAACATTAGGAGCCTATTTATTTATAAAAGCTAAGGAGAAGCCTATCCTGCTTGTCTTATCTGCATTAAGCTTTGGAATAGGAATTCATACTTATTCCACATATAAGATGACTGTGCCGATACTTATATTAGTTCTTTTGTGGTTTGTTGGTTTAAACAGGGTTTGGGTTACCAAAGAGCGGTTTAAATATACATTAAGTGCAGGAGTTTTGATTTTGTTTTCTTTTGGATTAATTCTAACCCAGGCTCTTTTTTCTAATGCAGAAACAAGGTTTTTGCAGATTAATGTATTTAATCAGCCTGAAATTAAAAATCAGGTAGCTCAAAAGGTGAATATTGAAAGAACTTTTACAGATGTACCCTTTAACTCTTCAGAACTTTTTCATAATAAGGTATTGGAGTTTATGTATTTGATTAAATCAAATTACTTAGAGCACTTTTCTATGGAGTTTTTGTTCTTGAAGGGTGATGGTAATCCAAGACATAATGGAGCGGGGTTAGGAGAGCTTTATATAATAGAAGCTATATTTTTGTTTTTGGGAGTGATTTATCTTAGCAAAACTAATTTTAGAGTTTTAAAATTTTTAATACTTTGGTTACTGATAGCACCAATTCCAACTTCTTTAATTTCAGGACCTCATGCTTTAAGAAGCAGTTTGATGCTTTCACCACTGATACTTTTATCCGGAGTTGGATTTTACTCATTGTGGGAAGTTTTGAAAGTTAGAAAATTAATGTGGTTAAAAGGAGTTGTTTTGGTTATTTTACTTTTTGAATTTATTATATTTGCAGAAAGACATTATTTTATATCAGCAAATTTGTATAATAAATTTTTTTCATATTCTGCAAGAGCTGCTTCTGAATATGCAGTTATGAATAAAAATAATTTTGACTATATATTGATATCAGATAAAATTGACAGTTTAGAAATAGGATATCCAGTATATGCAAAATCTGATCCCCAAACTGTAATTTCTGAGAATAGAAGAAGATCAGGGCTTAATGGGATTAATTTCAAAAAAATTGAGAATGTGTATATTGGGTTTATTAATCCCTTTGAGATTGAGAGTTTTTCTAAGACTCTGGGCGGCAAAGTTTTATATTTAGGTCCCGGAGAGGATATAAATACAATAAAAGATTTTGAAGTCATTAATGCTCCGGATAATTCGGCAGCTGTTGTAATTAAAAGATATTAGATTGATAATTAAAAGGTGGATATTTTAGATAAATTTAGAAACAAAGATCATTTCAGGAATGTATTAATTATTATAATTGGATTATTAATAGCCTATTTAGGGTATTTCTTAAGAACTCAACAATTTTATCAATTTCATCCATCTGGTGATACACAGGATGAGTTAAAAGCTGTTTTTAACGGGGTTAATTTAATTAAATATGGTGTA
>Ga0075615_141_pt1 | contig 7887 bp, 10 predicted proteins | sample RifGroA1_FD_68369 | JGI IMG/M metagenome (GOLD analysis project Ga0075615, IMG submission 68369) | Microgenomates (Daviesbacteria) bacterium GW2011_GWA1_36_8
ACCTAGTGTTTCACCAAGTGTATCTCCTTCAGTTAGTCCTTCAGTTAGTCCTAGTGTTTCACCCTCAGTTAGTCCTTCTGTATCTCCATCTGTGTCTCCATCCCAGTCTCCTTCTGCTTCTGTTTCTCCTAGTGTTAGTCCATCTGTTTCTCCTAGTGTTTCACCTAGTGTAAGCCCTAGTGCATCTGTATCTCCATCTGTATCTCCTTCAGTTTCACCTAGTGTTAGTCCATCCATATCACCAAGTGTTTCACCTTCAGTAAGTCCCTCAGTTAGTCCTTCTGTATCTCCATCACAATCTCCTTCTGCTTCTGTTTCACCTTCAGTAAGTCCCTCTGTTTCACCTAGTGTCTCACCAAGTCAAAGCCCTAGTGCATCAGTATCACCAAGTATTAGCCCATCTGTTTCTCCCTCTGTTTCACCTTCTCAATCACCTTCAGCCTCAGTATCACCTAGTGTTTCACCAAGTGTATCTCCTTCAGTTAGTCCTTCAGTTAGTCCTAGTGTTTCACCATCAAGTGTTTCTCCTTCAGTATCTCCCTCAGTTAGTCCAAGTGTCTCTCCTAGCCAAAGCCCTAGTGCATCTGTATCACCTTCAGTTTCTCCATCTGTTAGTCCTAGTGTGTCACCATCTATTAGCCCTTCCCAATCTCCAAGTGCATCAGTTTCACCATCCGTATCTCCTTCCCAGAGCCCTTCGGCATCTGTATCACCTTCAGTAAGTCCTTCTGTTTCTCCTTCAGTAAGTCCATCAGTTTCACCATCCCAGAGCCCATCAGCTTCAGTTTCTCCTTCTGCATCAGTTTCACCATCTGTTAGTCCATCAAAAAGCCCATCTGTAAGCCCAAGTGTTTCTGCTTCAGTATCACCATCAGCTTCTGTTTCACCATCAGTAAGTCCATCCCAATCTCCTTCTGCATCTGTGTCTCCATCAGTAAGCCCATCTGTAAGCCCATCTGTAAGCCCAAGTGTATCTCCTTCACAGAGCCCTTCAGCATCCATATCACCAAGTGTTTCACCTAGTCAATCTCCTTCTGCATCAGTGTCTCCATCAGTAAGCCCATCAGTTAGTCCATCAAAAAGTCCAAGCGTATCTCCTTCCCAATCACCATCTGCATCAGTGTCTCCATCAGTAAGCCCATCAGTTAGTCCTTCTGTAAGTCCATCAGTTTCACCATCCCAGAGCCCATCAGCTTCTGTTTCTCCAAGTGCAAGTCCATCTGCAAGCCCTTCAGTTAGTCCTAGTGTTTCACCATCCCAATCACCATCTGCATCAGTGTCTCCAAGTGTTTCACCATCAGTAAGCCCCTCTGCATCAGTTTCACCTTCAGTAAGCCCATCAAAAAGTCCTTCAGTTAGTCCTAGTGTTTCACCATCCCAGAGCCCATCAGCTTCAGTTTCTCCTTCTGCATCAGTTTCACCATCTATTAGCCCATCCCAATCTCCAAGTGCATCAGTAAGCCCTTCAGTTTCTCCTTCAGTTTCACCATCTATTAGCCCATCGCCCGCAGGAAGTGTATCACCTTCTGTTAGTCCATCTATTAGCCCATCTGTTTCTCCTTCACCAGCATCCGCAGGAAGTGTATCACCTTCTGTTAGTCCATCTATTAGCCCATCTGTTTCTCCTTCACCAGCATCCGCAGGAAGCGCTTCACCTTCAGTTGGGGCAGGCAGTATTTCAGCATCAGCCTCTCCTTCAGCCAGCCCCTCTGCTTCACTGAGCCCCTCTCCTGCTCCAAGCCCTTCAGCTGCTGCATTCACACAAGTTAGTCAAACTCCTATCTTACAAAGAAATTCCCTTATTATTAATGAAATTGCGACTGGGCAATCACCTGTACTCGGCCAGCTAAGAATCCCTGCCTGGAATGATGCAGGCAGGCCTGAAAAGCCAAAGGAAGGAACGCTCGGTTTTAACATCCAGTCAAATTGTCTGGAATATTGGACTGGATCAACCTGGTTAAAGCTTCCGATGAAGAGAATTTGATGTATAATAATTTCAAGTTATATGGCAAAAAATTCCCCACTCCTTATTAATATTGGTGAAGGACTATCGATTATGGCTGGTTTGCCAAGGATTGCCTCCTGGGATACTGCAGGAAGGCCTAAGAAACCAAGACCTGGAACATTTGGTTTTAATACCCAAACTAAAGCATTGGAGTATTGGGACGGGAAAGACTGGCTGGCAGCTATCCTGGGTTAAAATTTCAAAAACTTCCACAGCTTGACAGGTACTTTTTAAGCAGTTATAGTGAGATTAATCCTAAAATGTTTGACTTCATTAAAAATATCAGTTCAACAGAGCTTATAATTATAGTTTTGATATTAGTGGTTTTTTTCGGCGGCAAAGCTATTACCTCCCTTGCAAGAAGCAGCGGTGAAACTGTTAAAGAGGTAAAAAAGATTAAAAAGGAATTCATCAGCTCTATAGAAGGTGATGATGATAAGCCTGATAAAAAATGATTTGAGGGGAGGTGCTTAATAAAATATGTTCCAGTCAATTGGGGTAACTGAGTGGCTGATAATTGCATTAATAATAGTTTTGCTTTTTGGAGGAAAGAAGATACCGGAACTTTTCAAAGGCTTAGCTGAAGCACTAAGGGAATTTAAGAAGTCTTCTAAAGATTCAGATCAAAAGGAGGGGTAAATGTGGAAAACATTGCGTCTTCTGATACTTCCCAGCTAAATGATCTAATTAGCAACTACTCTTCAATCTTAAAAGAGATTAAAAAAAGATTCCTGTTTACTCTATGTTTTTTTGCAGCTTGTGTGATTTTGGGGTTTGTTTTCTATGAGAGCATAATTAAATTCTTAATAGATGTCCTTAGTCTTCAGGGAATTAATATAGTATTTACTTCACCTTTCCAGTTTATAAACCTGGCAATTAGCTGCGGGATTGTTACCGGGCTTTTGCTTGTATTTCCCCTGCTTATTTACCAGATTTTGTCATTTTTAAAGCCAGCTTTGCGGGATAAGGAATATAAAATGCTGTTTGGGTACCTCCCTTTTTCTATCATATTGTTTTCAGCAGGGTTTTCATTTGGGGTACTGGTTATGAAATGGCAAATCCAGTTATTTTTGAGCAAGTCAGTATCTCTTGGGATAGGCAATATATTGGATATCAGTAAGCTAATAAGTACAGTGCTTGTGGTATCTGCGTTTATGGGGATTGCTTTTCAGTTTCCAATTGTAATACTTCTTCTTTTGCGCCTTGGGGTTATCAAACACTCCCAGCTTGCTAAACAGCGCATGTGGATTTACCTGGGTTCATTAATTGTTACTATCCTTCTTCCGCTGGACTCATTAATAGCTGACGCTCTGCTCACATTTCCAATTGTAATCCTATTTGAAGCTACATTAATACTAAACCGCATCTTAGAAAAAAAGAAAACTGCAACCCTAGCCTCAATTTAAAGGATATTTATAGGATTTTAGAGGAGATTATTTGCTGTTATTATCATATTAGTCTCCTTTAATTTCCTTTATTAATCCTCTAATATTAATTCATGCCTAAAGATGTTGTGCAGGAGCTTATTGCTAAAACTTTTAAGGAATTATCCAGTCCACCCAAACCTGCCCAAAGATCCAGGACCTGGGAGTTACCAAGTGCTTATAGATATCTAGTCCAGTGGTCCAATGCAGTGCTTTTAAGGTTTCTAATCAGGTTATTTACATCTTCTTTGCCTAAATCAGAATATAGGAGAAAAGCCCAACTGGATGATGCTGGTAGATCAGTAGTGAGAAATATTGAGGAAGGCTGGAAAAGGTCAAATACAGCTGATTATTTAGATTTTGTTGGGTATTCCCAGGGCAGTTTAGAGGAGGTTAAGGGTGATATCAGGGAGTCAACTGAGGATGGGTTTTTAAAATCAAGCACAGGATCCAGTTTAAAAAGAATAGGGGTTGATTTAAAAGACTTTAATACAGCTTTAAAGCCTAAAGGAAATTTAGAGGAAAATAGAGGAGAATATATTCCTCTAATTGTCCTCTATCCTCCTTTAAAGAATGTTAGAGCTCAGGATTTAAGCTATGAGATTTTTAATGAGCTTATTAACAAGACTGACTATTTGCTAAGAACATTAGTCCAGTCCTTAGAGAAAAAACTTGGTGATGAAAAAAAGGGCTATCAGGTTGAACAAGCCAGGATTAAAGAAAAGTTTAAGAAATAGCCAGGCTGAGGGCTTTATCTAAGGTTTTGGCATTTTCAGAAGAGATTACTTTGTTAAAGCCCAGTTTTTTAGCTTCTGAAGACCTTTTTTCAAGGTTTCTGACAGTACGAAGTTCACCAAGTAGGCCTACCTCCCCAATAAAGACTGATTTTGGGGGCAGGGTTAGGTCTTTAAAACTTGAAAGGATGGCCATGCAGATTGCTAAATCTGCAGCAGGTTCTGTTATCTTTAATCCTCCTGTTATATTTACAAAGACATCCTGGTCATATAAAGGCAGCTTTAACCTTTTTGTCAGGACTGCAACTAAAAGCATCAATCTATTGCTGTCCACGCCTGTCCCAACCCTTCTGGGGATGGGTGAGTTTGTTTTGGTAACCAAAGCCTGGATTTCTATTAATAGAGGCCTTAAACCATTGACAGTGACTGTAACAGCTGAGCCTGGGGCATTAACTTTTTGTTCTACAAAAATCCTGGAAGGATTTTTGACTTCTATCATGCCTGACTCCTCCATCTCAAAGATACCTATTTCATCTGTTGGGCCAAACCTGTTTTTAGTTGAGCGCAGGATCCTGAACTGGTTTGTTGGGTCACCTTCCAGCCAGAGAACAACGTCCACCAGGTGCTCGAGTGTGCGGGGACCTGCTACTGTTCCTTCTTTGGTGACATGGCCTACTAAAAATATGGGGATGTGCAAAGTTTTAGCCAGCCTTTGGAGCCTGTGGGCTGTTTCCCTGACTTGGGAGATTGAACCTGGGGCTGAGTCTAAATCCCCTGTTTCTAAAGTCTGGACTGAGTCTACAATCACCAGGCTTGGTTTTAAGCTGGAAATTGTGCCTATAATTGCATCAACATCAGTCTCGTTTAGTATTTCAAAGTTGGATTTTGGGTTTATACGCTCAATCCTAAGCTTTATCTGATGGGGGGATTCTTCCCCAGCAACATACAAAACAGAGGAGCTTACCGACTTCCGACTACTGACTACAGCTTCTTTATTTTTTGCGGTAGTCTGTAGACTGTAGTCTGTAGACATATTGATTGCCAGCTGGCTCAGGAGTGTACTCTTGCCAATCCCAGGGTCTCCAGCTACTAAAACTACAGAACCTTTAACAATTCCTCCTCCTAATACTGCGTCAAACTCCTCAATACCAGATTTAACCCTATCATATGCTTTCTTTTCTATATCAGATAGCTTGATGGGTTCTGAAATAGATTTACCTAGTTTGTTTGAGAATGAGGATCCAGTTTGAGTGATTTGTTCAACCAGTGAACTCCAGGTTCCACATTCAGGACATTTGCCTAAAAACTGAGGGGAAACATAGCCACACTGCTGGCAGACATAAGTTGAGGTTTGCTTAGCCATTGGTGGCTATTATACTACTTGTAGATTAAGCCTGCAGTGGAGGTAACAAATGAGGCAAGGTTAACCCTTCTTTTAGTATTATCAACTGAATCTACTAAGAATTGGTAGTTTTTTCCTACTTCAAAATCAGCTGGATTATCTATCTTTGAAGAATGAATCATGCCTTCTATGCCACCCTCTAAAGAAACTGATATTCCCTGGGTAGAAACTTTAGTGACTGTGCCTTTTACAATATCATCAGCCTGGAGGTCTTTGGCTTTGTCTTTGAATGGGTCAGAGACAAGCTGCCTTATAGAAAGGTTTGCCCTGCCTGTATTTGTCTCCACAGATAAAACTTTAGCTTTAACTTCATCCCCTACTTTATAAACTAAGGATGGGTCTTCTGTTTTTTCCCAGGAGATTTCTGAGACATGGACCAGTCCTTCTACCCCTGACTGCAGTGTAACAAAAATTCCAAATGGCAGGACTGCTGCAACTACACCTTTAATCTCATCCCCAGCTTTTAATTTAGAAAGATTTTCCTTAATGTCCTCTGAAACAGTGGTTTTTTGGCTGAAAATTAGCCTATTTTGGTTTGCTTCCACCTCAATTGGGGTAACATCTACATCCTTGCCAACTAACTCTTCTAAATTAGCTGCCTGGGAAAGGGTAACCTGTGAGGATGGTAAAAATCCTCTGATTCCTTCTACTTCCACAATCAAACCACCCCTGTTTAATTCTAAAGCTTTACCCTTTAAGACTGAGTTTGATTTTAAAGCTGCCTCAAATTTATACCATTGGGATGGGGTTTTAGTTTTAAGAGACCTTTGCAGTCCTAAGACTACCTGACCTGATTCATTTTCTGTCTGGATGACAAAAGTTAAAAGTTTATCCCCAACTTTTAAGTTTGCAGCCTGTTCCGGGGAGAGGTCCCTTTTAGGCAGGACACCTTCTGATTTTGTACCTAAATCTAAAATAATTTCATTATCAGAGATTGAGACAATTTCACCATCAACTTCCTGACCACGGGATATAGATAAGGGTTTAGATTCTTGTGAGGCCAAAAGATCGGCCATGGAAGTAGGCTGACCGCTTACTGACTTCCGACTACTGCTTTTTGCAGTAGTCTGTAGACTGTCGGCTGTAGACTTTATCATTCATGTTTACCTGTCTTTCTTTCAAGATGAAGAGATTATATAACTTTTGTAAGGAAAATTCCACTATTTGTATTCTAATATAAGCTCAGGAGCAAGGTTGGGATCATGGTCAAAAGTATAGATATACTTTCTGGCCCAGGTTCCTCCTGTACCTTTGATAATCAAAGCTATGCTGTTTCCACTCTGCCAGTCAGTCCTGTTTGTAACTTCCTGAAAAACAGGGGTATTAATAATAATTTCTGTGTTTGCAGGCCAGTTTTCATTTGAACTATGGACAAACTTATTTGTGGTCAGGACCCTTTGGGAAGGAAGTGAGGATAAGGAGAAAGGAACTGCATTGCCATAGCAATCTATTTTTAATTAATTTATCGATTCAATCTGGGCTGCCTTAAGCTCAAGAAGACCTGCTAAAAGTCTTAACTTTTTAGCAGTTTTTAATCCATTAGGAAGAGCAGGAAATTGATTGTCAACCAAGGTAGAGACATTTTCTATACAATTTCTTGCACTTTCATAGTAATCAAAGCTTTCAAGCTGGGTAGAATTAGGGATTTGTGCCCAAATTTTCGCTAACTCTACAATATCAAAACCTTCTTTGGAGAGACGCGATAAACCTAAGGTAACTTCTGTAATGCGCTGATTAATTTCTGACATAAGGCGGAAGAATCATTTTAAATATAAAAACACTCTTGTGTCAAGGCAACAAAAAGGCATCCTTTAGGGATGCCTTTAATGAAATCTGGCAGTGAGGTATTTTCACACAACCTCGCAGTAGCATTATCGTCCCCGCTGATACGTTTGACGACTGAGTTCGGGATGGGATCAGGTCGGGCCGTATCGCACAAACCACCAGGAGATAAGTATATAGTACTTTGCTGTGAGGATCAATCCCCAAGTCATTCCAATTAAATCTGCCTAATATGCACATCCGAGTGAACCTGAATAAACTGCCCAGCCTGTAATATTGGTACTTGTTGTATCAATATTACAATCAGGTGTACCATCCTTCTCCGGATCAATTAAACCCGGCTGCTGCTTGAATTCATTAGATGTCATTTCCGCGCTAGTTATATTTGGGGAGGTTCTTACTTTATAATTGTTTCCATCTTCTGAATAATACTGATAACAATAGGTATCTCCCGTAAGAGGATCTTCCGGAATGGTGGGCATGTATGCTGGTGCTAATCCTGATACTAGTCTCATGCATTGGAATGAACCTGCCTGAAGA
>Ga0075615_147_pt1 | contig 7069 bp, 10 predicted proteins | sample RifGroA1_FD_68369 | JGI IMG/M metagenome (GOLD analysis project Ga0075615, IMG submission 68369) | Microgenomates (Daviesbacteria) bacterium GW2011_GWA1_36_8
GAAAAAGCAGTCTCCAAAAAGATAATAATGTTAAAATAGATTAATGGGTATACCCTGGAGGCTTCCTAAAATCCAGCTTGCTTTGCTTTTGTTCTTAGTTTATTTATCTTCTTTGGTAACTACTCCCTTATTACAGTTAATCTTCCATTTAGGATTAGTTTTAGGAAGTGTGTTTATTTTTGACTATCTTTTTTTGAAAGTCAGGAATATCCAGCCATTTTTATTGTCTGCTGCTTTAGTGAGTGGTTTAATTATTGCTTTGCTTGCAGATCCTGCTCTGCCTTTCTATAAGATTATTTTAATATGTGCACTGGCAATGTTTTCTAAGAATTTCATCAGAGTGGGGAATAGCCATATTTTTAATCCTGCAGGGTTTGGATTGTTTTTAGGAGGCATAATATTTACTTTTACAGTTTCCTGGTGGGGCGTTTCTTATCAGAGATTATTTCCTTTTAGCATTACCTCTATAATTTTATTTTTAATTTTGATTACTCCTGGTTGGATTTCTGCGGTTAGGATGAAAAGATATAGGATAATTATTCCTTTTTTACTATTTTATAGTTTTTTCCTTCTTTTGATAACAGGGCGGTTTGATTTTGAATTACTGAGCAATACATTAATAGATCCTACAGCTTTATTTTTTGCTATAGTAATGCTGCCTGAACCTATGACAACTCCAAATAAGCCTTTTAGGCAGTTAATCTTTGGAACCTTTGTTGCTATATTGGCAGTTATAGTTTCAATGCCAATCTTTAGTGATCAGTCTTTAGGATTTAATCTAGTTTCAGATCCCCTTATTTTGGCACTTCTTTTAGGAAATCTGGTTTTTTTCAAGTTTAAATGAGTCTTTTCAAAGCCTCTTTTCGCGAAGCGAAAATGAACCTTGTCTCAAAACTGTAATTTTCTCACCATCTATTTTAATTAATGTGGATGGAGGAGAATCTAAAATTCCTGCATCTATATAAAAATCTACATTGTCCCCAAAATAGTTTTTTGCCTCTTTTATTGTTGATGCTGGTTTTTCTCCTTCAAAATTTGCACTTGGTGCAACTAGGGGACCCGTTTGTTTTAGAAGGTTGAGTAATTGGTTGTTATCTGGAATTCTAAATGCCAGAGTATTTGTTCCCCTGTGGAGATATTTAAAATCTTCATTCGCGCAATGTAAAATTACACTGACTGAATTGGGCCAGATATTTTTTAAAAAATTAGAAATTTTTTCGTTTGGATAAATCTTAAATCTTTCTATATCAGCTAAAAAGGAAATAAGAATAATCATGGGTTTATTCAAAGACCTTCTTCTTAGTTTATAAATTCTTTCTACAGTTTGTTGGTTTAAAGCTGAACCGACGATGCCGTATAAAGTGTCAGTTGGTAAGACACCTATACCGCCTTGTTTCAGAATGTCCATTACTTTATTTGAGTATTTCATAATGGAAGCTTAACTGCGGAGTAATATACTTAATCCAAGAAGAACCAGTAATACTGGCCAGAACCTGCCGAATTCCTGAAATTGAAATATTCCAAGGTTGTTAAATAGAAATAAAAAGCCGAGTATGATTATAAATAAAGCCCACCAAAATTTTGAATCATCTTTGGTGGTTGGTCTAGAGATAGTATGGGTGAATTTTTGAGTTGTATTTTTCAAATCCTGCAGGTTTTCTTTTAAAGTATCTTTGGTAATTTCTGAGGTGTTGGTGCTAGATGGCATTACAATCCAGAGAATAAAATAAATTAAAATACCAGAACCTCCAAAAATTGTTAAAAGGACAAAGATAATTCTTATAATTGTAGGGTCAATATCAAAAAATTCACCAATTCCTCCGGCAACACCAGCAATAATTTTATTGGTTTCAGACCTGTGTAATCTTTGAGAATTCAGGTTATTGGGTTTTTCTTTAGTAGGCATGAAGGTATTTTACATCAACTAGTTTTTCTTTGCATCATAATCTTTTTTTACAAATTCATCTTTGTGTTTTATCATAAGCCAGGCATTTTCTTTTCCGCCAATTCTGGTTTTAACAAGAGCAAAAGACCCTTTTAATTTTTTGCCCTTTAAGAAAAATTTTATTTCTCCTTTCTTAATCCCCTCTGCCATTATTTTCTCATCTTCTTTTCTATCAGGAATTTGTTCCCTTACTCTCTACTGGGCCTGCACCATATTTTCCCTCAGGGATTGTACCTTCAAATTTTCTAAGAGCGTTAGCTCGCAAGCTTTGCTTATATTCTAAAGAGTGGTCTGGAGTTTTCATTGCAAGTCTTTTTAGATTTGGATCTAGTGTTGGTCCTTTAGGGATTGCCCAGGATGGCATGACCCCATTGACTTCCAGCCTGAAATCAAAGTGAAGAGAAGTTGCATTGTGTTTCTGGACTACAAAAACTAATTTAGACATAAGTTATAATTCAATGATATGAGTACTAAGATTATATTATATTTTGAGAAAAGTGATCCGGTTATTTATTCTTTAATAGAAGAGTATGGGTTAATTGAGGTTGTTGCTTCAAAAACTTATTTTATAAACCTTTGCAGGTCAATAATAAATCAACAAATTTCTAATAAAGCAGGCAGGGCAGTTTTTGAAAGATTTATTAACTTATTTCCCAATAAAATCCCTACTCCTGAAAAGTTATTAAAAATTAAGGATGAAAAACTAAGAAGTGTTGGGATGTCTAAAATAAAAGTGAGTTACTTAAAAGACCTTTCTAAAAGAATTATAAAAAAGGAATTACTTTTGGAAAAGATTGAAGTTATGGAGGATACTGAAGTTATTGAACAGTTGATTAGAGTAAAAGGAATTGGAGTTTGGACAGCAGAAATGTTTTTGATGTTTTCTTTGGGAAGAGAAGATATTTTTTCCCATGGGGATATAGGATTAAGAAATGCAATTAAAAAACTTTACTTTTTAGAAAACCCTTCTAGGAAAGAGATTGAGAAGATTGTGGAAAATTGGTCTCCATATAAAACATATGTTTGCAAATTACTTTGGAGAAGTTTGAATAACCAATAATTCAGGAATTTTTTCTAAAGCAATGCAATCTTCTAATTTAAAATTTCCAACTTTTGTTCTTTCTAACTGCTTTATATAGCCTCCTGTTTTTAGTTTTTCTCCAATATCTCTTGCGAGAGATCTTATATAAACCCCTGGGCCTGTGGTTACTTTTAATTCCAGTAGAGGATAGTCATAGTTTAAAATTTCTATATTTTTTATTTCTACTTCTCTTGGTTTTAACTTCACAGTTTTTCCTTTTCTTGCAAGTTTGTAACTTTCCTGTCCTGAAACCTTGACAGCAGAATAAACTGGTGGAGTCTGTTTTACTTTACCTATGAAACCTTCTAAAACTTTTGATACCTCTGATACCTTTGGTACCTTTTCAACTTCCCATTTGGTTTTTTCTCCTTCTTCATCATCTGTTGTGGAATTTTGTCCAAGTTTTACATCTGCAATATATTCTTTTTCTTTTTTTACCTCTTCTGAGATTTTTTTGGTTGAATCCCTGCCAATTGCTACAACCAAAACTCCAGAAGCTAGTGGGTCTAAAGTTCCAGCATGGCCAATTTTTTTAATCCTAGTGAGTTTTTTTATTTGAGTTAAAAGTTGATTAGAGGATGGGCCTTTGGGTTTAAAAACTGCCAGGATCATTTAGGTTTAACTAAGTTGATAGGGTTTCCATTTAAAAAACTTTTAATATTATCAATTGTGGTTTGCTGGATTTTTTCCTTTGCCTCTTCTGTATTATAGGCATTATGGGGAGAAATTAAGACATTATCCATTTCTAATAGTTTGTTTAACTGAGGAAAAAATTCCTGCTTTTTTGAAACTCTCAGAGCTTTCTCATTTTCTATAACATCTAAGGCTGCCCCTGAAAGAATTCCTTCCTCTAATGCTTTTATCAATGCCTCAGTTTGTAAAACTTCCCCCCTGGAGGTATTTACAATTACTGTGCCTTTTTTAATTAGGTTTATATTATCCAAATTGATAAGATGGTTGGTGGATGGAAGTAGGGGAACATGAAGTGTAATTACATCTGAATTGTTTAAAAGATTTTCTAAGCTTGTGTACTCAAAACCTAAATCCTGGGCTAAATTTTGGTTAGGGTATGCATCAAAGGCAGCTATTTTCATCCCAAAGCCTTTGGCTATTTTTATTACATGGGTGCCAATGTGTCCAGTTCCAATTACCCCTAAAGTTTTTCCTATTAAATCAAATCCTGTTAAACCTTGTGAATGAAATGTTTTTTCTTGTTTTACTTTATTGATAGCCTGAGGAATTTTTCTGGAGAGTGCCAAAAGAAGGGCTATTGTATATTCTGCAACTGTTTCTTCACCATAAGTTGGGACATTTGAAACTAAAACACCACTTTTTTCTGAAGCTTCTAAATCTATCTGGTCAAAGCCTGTAGATCGGGTTGTTATTAGTTTAAGATTTGGAAGAGCTTTAAGTACATCTTCATCAATTTTTGAAAGACCAAGGATTGAAATAATTTCATAATCTTTTTTTTCAGGAAGATTTTTTGAATTTATTGGAGTTTCAAAAAAATCTGCTTCAATTTCACCCATTTTGTCCTGAAGTGACTCTTTTTCTCCAGGTCTTATATTAAAAAAAGCAATTTTTGTCATACTAATTAAAGTTTAAAATCATAGGTAAATGATCTGAAATTAAGATATTTTGAGGTACATTAAAATTATGAACTTTTATGTCTTTTGATACAAGAGTATAGTCTGCAAAACGCTGTTTGCCATAAATATTTAAATTGCTCCTGGTTTTTCTTATTTTGTATTTTTTAATTAAGTTTACTAGTCCGGAATCTTCCAGCATTTTAATGCTTTTAGTTGAAGGCATTAAGTTAAAATCTCCAACTAAAATCTTCTTTCCATTAAAATTATTTAATACCCCCAACGTTTTTTTAGATTGTTTAATGCGGGCAGCTGTGTCAAGCTTTGTACCAGGAAAAGTAATTCCATGAAGATTGATAACCATATAATCTCTTCCATTTTTTCTGAATTTCAAAATTTGAATATTTTTTGGAAGTATAGATCGTCCTTTATTATCTAATGTAATTTCACTCTTTTTCCTAAATACAAATAGATCTTTTGCATTTTTTTCTGTAATAATATTTTTTACAAAAATAGCTGGACCTACTTCCAATGGAAAATTTGTTGGAGAATCAAATAAAAAATTTTCATGGGAAGGATGAAAATAACAGGTATAATTTTTCAAACAATTTTTTATATAAACTAAATTATTGTATTTGTATCCTTCTTTTGAAACTCCATCATTTTCTGAATTTATGACTTCCTGGAAACAAAAAATATCCGTGTCTTTAGACTGGTCATTAATGAAATTTAGTAGGGGAGTAAGATCATGGCCTCCCCAAATGTTTAGTGAAATAAGTTTCATAAATTAGAATTGGTTTTCTTTAAAATTATCAGATCCTGGTTTTGGTATTCAATTCCCCAGTATGATGAGGAAATTAACGAGTTAACCCTACTAACAATCTCCTCTGGAGTAGTTGGATAAGAAGATAGTGAAGGTTTTACTATAATGTATCTTGAATCATAGATCTCTGGAAATAAATAAATTCTTTGCCTGTTTGCAAGGTAAGGTACAAACGGGTTTTGAGCTGAAACTGAAGCGTTGGCAGGTATTATCTGGAGAGATTGGTATATTTGTGAATTATTTTGGATGTTGGATGGTTTTATATAAAATACTCTCCAGATTAAACTGTTTGGTGACAGGCCACTATAAAAAAGGAAAAAAATCAAAAGCAGGGCAACAGCTATTATTGGAATTCTAAATTTTGATATTGCGAAAACAGTACTTATTGCCAGAAATGGTTCCAGATTTGCATTATAGTGCCAAATAGTGGTCCAAAAATGAGTTGCAGTTGAACTAAATCTTAAATAGAGAGATGGAAAAACTGTAAACCAGCTTAAAGGGTTAAGTATAGGAAGGTATGCGTATTGTTTATATAAATTATCAAAAGTATCTTGCTTTATTGGGGAATTGAAAAAATGGTTTAAAAAAATGCCGGGTCTTGAAAAAAATAGAACAATTAATTCTAATGGATTTGTTAAGGGAAGTGCAGATGTTGAAATATAACCCTGTTCAGCCCCTTTCCAAAAAAAAGGCATAATCATAAATTTCACTATCAAAAAGTAAAAAAAGGAGACGATTAGTGTAGCAATGCCTGATCTTGTTTGTTTTAAAAAAATTTTATAAATTCCTAAGCCAAAGATTAATATTGAAGTATCTTCTTTTGTCAGAAGGCTTAAGATTAAGCTTACCCAATAGATATTCCATTTCTTGAAATACCAGCCATAAAGTAAAAATGATAATGGCAAAACTGAAATTGTAGCCAAATGAAAATCAAAATTTATTGCAGAAGTAATACCTACAGAAGTTAAGTAGCTTAAAGTTATCAGTAAGCTCAAAAGACTGCTTTTTAACTTGTCTTGAGTAATTAAATAGATTGGAATAGAGCTTAAGCTAACAAAAAGTGCCTGCAAAATTAGTAAAGTTTCAGATGATGGGAATGGCAAAAATGAGGTGCTGAATGCCTTGCCCCCAAAGCTTCCAAGGGAAACTTCGCCATCAGCCACAGTTACTTTTGTTTCTGATAAGGGATAGGATTCCTTTTGTTCAGAAACTCATAGTAGGAAATTCATGGCTCGGCAATACAGCCACATTTATCTTTATCGGGATGTCTATCGGGGCATTGATTGACTCGGTGATATCTCCATCTAAATAAAAAATGGCAGCACCAGCAATAATTGGGACAATACTAGGAGCAAGGTACATTTGGACATTTGCGACATTCATAGGCACTGGGATACTTGCGTTGCTTAACATATCTAAATTAAAAGCACCAGCGGCAGAAACGGGCTTTTTTTCGTCAATACCTTTGGTTGGTTGGATAGCACTAATCGTAATCGGATTAATAATCTTAAAGTCAAGATGAAAGAAAAAACAAAGATAACTCTTTTACTTGTCGGAATAGCAATAGTTTTTTTAGTCTTGCCTAGCTTGCCCGATAAGACCCCAGCAACGGAGGCTCTCACTGATTTTAGTTT
>Ga0075615_148_pt1 | contig 3206 bp, 4 predicted proteins | sample RifGroA1_FD_68369 | JGI IMG/M metagenome (GOLD analysis project Ga0075615, IMG submission 68369) | Microgenomates (Daviesbacteria) bacterium GW2011_GWA1_36_8
AGGGGACGAAAAATACGCTGGAAGAAAGACTGCCAGGTTAGATCACCATTGGTGTCCCAGGCAATTTCTCCACGCAGCAAAATTAGAATTTGATCACCCTGTAACAGGGGAGCGGATGGTTTTTGAAAGTCAATTGCCAAGTGACTTAAAAAAGGTTTTGGATGTTTTAGGACAATTAAGATAATTAATTTACAATTTTTAATTTTCAATGAAAATTTCAAATTTAAAATTTCAAATTTAGAATGGATAATATATTCTTACAGCTAGCCATAGTCTTATCCCTATCCTCCCTCTTTGGCTACCTGGTATACAGGTCAAAACTTCCTTTAGTGGTAGCGTACCTTTTAGCTGGTGTATCACTTTCTTTAATAACCTTTTTTGATATAAAAAACCTGGAAGTTTTCCACTTTCTTCCTGAAATAGGCATAGCCTTTGTACTTTTCCTTATTGGAATGGAGCTTGACCTGAGAGAAATTAAGGCACTTGGTAAGCCCATAATTTTTGCTTCACTGGGTCAGATAATTATTTCAGCTTTAGCAGGATATGCAATAGCAGGAGCTTTAGGTTTTAATTCAATAGAAAGCTTTTATTTAGGCATTGGCCTTTCTTTTTCGTCAACTTTAGTTGTTATTAAAATGCTTCTTGAAAGAAGGGATCTGGCTTCTTTGTACGGCAAACTTTCTATTGGAATCCTTCTTTTAGAAGACCTTGTTGCAGTTGCTTTACTTATGGTTATCTCTGTTTCCTCCTCTGCATTTTCTTTTGGTTTTCAGCAAAGCCTTCCTCTTTTAACACTTTTTCTAAAAGCCATAGGCCTATTCCTGGCAACTTTTGTCCTCTCAAAATTTGTTTTAGAAAAGCTTTTTGATGCTGTTGCTAAAAATGGGGAACTGCTTTTTCTATCAGCTATAGCCTGGTGTTTTGTCTTTACCACGTTGGCTATTCTTACAGGTTTCTCAGTAGAGATAGGTGCATTTCTTGCAGGTGTAGCACTGGCATCTTCTCCTTACCATCTCTCAATTCAGGGTAAAATCCGCTCCCTTAGGGATTTTTTTGTTACCCTCTTTTTTGTCTATTTAGGGACTCAGGCTAAAGTTGCAGACATAATTCAATATTGGCCGGCAGTAGTTGTATTTACCTTCTATGCGCTTGCCCTTAAACCTCTAATCTATCTTTTGATACTGGGAGTCTTCGGGTTTAGAAAGCACACCCTTTTTCAAACAGCCCTTAACCTGTCACAAATTTCAGAGTTCTCGCTTATTCTTCTGCTGGTTGGATCAAAAACAGGCCTGGTTTCAACATCAGCTTTGTCCATCATGTCAGCAGTTGCAGTCCTTTCGATCATTTTTTCATCTATCATGATTTCTTACGCCAAAAAACTTTATCAAATCCTTGCACCATTTATCGTTTTCTTTGAGAGAAAAAATAGTTCCCATATCTTAGAGTCAAAGCTGGATGAGGAGATGGAGGACCATGTAATTTTGGTTGGTGCACACAGGGTAGGGGGGCCTGTTGTTGAGTATCTTCAGAAAACTAAAATCCCATTTGTTGTTATGGACTTTAATCCCCATGTAGTGGAACAGCTTGCCAAAAAAGGCCTGAAGGTTGTTTATGGAGATCTTGGGGATACAGAAATTTTGGACTCACTCAGCTTAGAAAAAGCTAAGCTGATAATTTCCACCTCAAGGGATATGGATGATAATGAAATTTTATTAGATGAGTGCAAAAGACGCAAAGTAAAAGCTAAGATTGTGGCCAGGGCTCTGGATGATTCCCATGCAAAAGCCTTAAAAGCTTTAGGAGCAGATTATGTAATTATGCCAGAGCAGGTTTCAGGTGACTTTTTAGTTACTCAATTAAAGTCCCATTGGCCAAACATTAGCTTCCCAGGCCTTGATTGACAACGTCTGCAGGCTCATTTACAATATATATTGAGCCTAATAAATGAAAAACCTCTATAAACTTTTTTTAGTTTTAGTTTTAATTTTTGTAGGCTTCTTGTTGCTTTTGGCTGGACTTAAACTTATTGAACTTGCATTAAATCTGATTTTGTATTTAGGTATAGCACTACTTACTTTGGCAGTTATTTATTATTTTATATATCCTAATGAGAAAGGAGGGGAATAAGACATGGGATTTGGAGACTATTACAAGGGGGATACTAAGAAAAAAAAGAAAGGACAGGGGGGCAAACAAATTTCTATAGCTCCGGTTTTTACCCCCCCAAAAGTTGCCCCTAAGGGCAAAGATAAATTCTAACGCTTTAAAGCAGGCGTTTTTCCATAGAGCAGATTAAGACGGAAGAGAGGGGTCTATACCCGGTGTGGAAGAAATATCAAAAACAAAATAAACAGTCCAGGCAAATTAAACTCGCCTTTTTAGCGCTTGGATTTCTACTTTTGCTGCTTTTAGTGGCAAAACTTTTTTCTGTATTCTCATCTCTCTTCCAGCCCTTTAATTCAGCTATTGATTCATCTAAAAAATACTCCTGGGATGGCAGTTCTTCAATTAATGTTCTAATTTATGGTCCCAGGATTTCATTAATAAATTTGCATCCCCAAAACAAAAACATGACTATTCTGCATATCTCTGATGATGTCTTTATGGAGCTTCCAAAAGGGTATGGCAGCTGGAAAGTAGGAAGTATTTATGATCTTGGTCAGGAGGAAAAACCTCAAATAGGATCTAATCTTTTAAAGCTTTCCATCTCAAAATTAGTCGGTCTGCCAATAGATGGACTTATAATTCAAAAAGATTTAAGTCAGCCTTCAGTTGAAGACTTGGTTGGAGGCTGGCGCAAAAATCCATTTAACCGGTTAACCTTTTTAAGATCAATTTCAACGGATCTAACACCGATAGAATTGTATAAATTTATTAAGTCAAGCTCGTCTGTCCGTCCTGACCAAATCACATCTTTGAATTTAGCGCAGTCAAATATAACCCGCTCCCAGCTTCTGCCTGATTCCTCCAGGGTGCTTGGGGTAGATACAATAAAGCTGGACACTTTTATCAGGGATAATATTTCTGACCCAACTTTATCTGAAGAAGATTTAACATTAGCAATCTTTAATGCAACACCTCATCCGGGTTTAGCCCAGCAAGCTCAAAGGATTATGACAAACCTGGGGATGAATGTAATTATTTTGGCAAATACAGAAAAAGTATTAGAAAAATCATTGGTATTGTCTAAAGAAGATAAGTTAAGA